>Ga0056129_1000261_pt1 | contig 12275 bp, 5 predicted proteins | sample WorMetLIZISLAND1_FD_71118 | JGI IMG/M metagenome (GOLD analysis project Ga0056129, IMG submission 71118) | Marine gutless worms symbiont microbial communities from Max Planck institute for Marine Microbiology, Germany - Olavius loisae LIZARD... ...
ACAACAACGTCCTGTAATAAAGTCCAACGTGATGCAAAAATAAAAAGTGTTGGGCTAATTACACTAAATTATCGTGTTATAATATTACTTCCTAATTCGAGATTAGTGATTTGCTTTGCCATATATTTTCCTATGATTTTCTTAAGATGAGAAATCTTACTAAGATTTTCCTGAGAAGTTTTGAGAATGTGGCCCCAGGTTTGCACAGCAGTTTTGACTTTGCAGAATATCTCAAAAAGTGGATTTCAGTTAACATGCTGCAGATCGCCATCTTTTTTTGTCGTGAAATGATTAACTGGGTCAGTTTATAGGTAGTCGGAGGTTAAAGGTGAACGTCAATGTCATATTACGCCTGCAGCAGTCGACTGTTTAAGTTTCTTGTGCCATGAAGTCATGGCTTGAGTGAGTGAACCAAGTTACATCATCTCTTACACACTGACTCTCTGATCATGTCTTCTGTATGTGACGACTAGCGGTCATGTCAAGTTGACCGTTGATCGGTGTGGTGTGGTCTGATGCAGGAAGGGTGAGGTTGGCTGCTGTGAGGAGATCAAAGCGTTTGCGGTGAAACACAACATTAAACAGCAGCAGATTGCTGTGCTGGCAGGTACAATGTATCACACTGTTTAACAGTTTGACACACACTGTTGTCATATGGATACAGCTATAAAGCATCCTCTGCCAGACTGGGTTAAGACATCGTCTGTAATTTATGACATCCAGGCACTCTGACGCTCAGGGCTGAGCGTCACAGTGCCTGGATGTCAAAAATTACCAACGACTGTTTTATCCGGTCGGGCACAGGATCATGATGCTTTATAGCTGTACCCATATGGCAACAGTGGGCGTTAACTGTGATGTTGAACGGCTCAGTTCTTGTTGAGTGATGGTGGCTGTTAGCCATGTTCTACAACTGTGTTCTTGAAAATGAATAAATCAGTGTATTATCAGTAAAATCAGTAAATAAATCAGTAAATTATCGGCAGCCACTGAAGCCTGTCTGTGTCTGTCTGTCATCTGGATGCCATAATTCTGACATGACTGTGAGTTATTTGTGGAGTTGAAAGTCACATTTTTCTTGTGGTTCAAATTGAAAACAGGCAGTAATAGTGTAGCACCCAGTTTGTGTTAACTGTTGCTCACCGAAATACAGTGTGGAATGTTGATGACTTTTGCCACCTTTGGCGTTCCATACACATTGCATCCGTTTGTTGCAGTTGGAGAGTAAATGCCGTTTTTCTTTATATTTAAACACTCATGGGCTCTGAACAGGTCCTGGAAAATGTTTTATGGGGTCCTGGAAAGTCCTGGATTTTTTTGTCAGTAAAAGAATGGTAACTGTGCATTCACTGTCGTCTCTGATGGGTCACATGACCTGCAGTTGATCACTGTTTGTGTCTGAAGGCATCTGCCAGTCATACGTCAGCCGATACATGAAGGGAGACATATATGACATGTCGGAGCGAAGTCGACATGCAATACTCAAGTGGTATCTCATCTACCGCAAGAACCCTGCGGCCATCGGTATGTTGTCTTGTCTTGTCAAGACACATCTTGAAGCTCCTTGTCTCATTGAAGTCATTGATACAGTCTGACTCATGTCTGTGTCGAGTTTCTTCTGCTTTGAGTCCAGTGCTTTCATGTTTTCACTTTCATAAACTCCAGTTTTCATCGGAATTTTGTGAAGAACAGTTTTCAGTTTTGCTTAGTGGAAAACGGCAAAACGGCAGTTTCTGAGCATATTTTCTGAAGTAGGCTCACTGTAGAAGAAAAATTATACAAGAAACCCAAATGGGCAGCATTTGCGTGGTTTTTTAAATATATTGCACGTAAGACGTTCGTTTTTAAAATGCGGCACGAAAATCGCCGTTTTTTGACTTAGATTATTGTTTTTGTTGTTATTGGATAGTAACAGCGCATATTAACGAAATTATGCGTCGGAATAAACATCATACTTAATACAGTGAAAGCCGTCGTCATGTTCTAAAAAGAATTTGTTTTTTAGTTTCGGTTTTAAAACCTACCTACCACTAGCTTTGAGCTGAATGATACAGTAGAGTTTGACTTGTGTAAACTGAGTAGCAGGACAAACTTTGCAGACGTTGATCTGTTGTTTGCATTTTATTCATTTGCTGTGAAGATATCTTTATGGTGAATTAGTCAGAAACCTGTTGTATCGCTGGTAACTATTGATTGATTGATTATTGTGTTTTCCGCTGTGTGTTCAGCTGTCGCAGCTAATGCTGCCACGCTGCTGATGCAAAGTGCGTCTAGCAATGGAGGTCCGCCGCCTCCCAAGAAGTTTCTTGGTCCCGGCGCATTGGATTTTGCTGAGCTGGCGTCCAGCGCCGCTGCGTCCGGTGACCTGAGTTTTCCACGGCGAGAACGGTTCGTATTCCGACCGACACATCTTGAAGTTCTCGAGAAATATTTCCAAGACAACAACTATCCGTCGTTTGAGACGAGGGAGGAGATCGCACAGATGTGTAATCAGATCTCTGAATCTGCCGGTATGTGATTGTTTATTTCATTTTATGTTATTTCTGCCCGCACAAAGCTATGCATGAATGTGGTATTTACTGTTGAAAGGTGTCCGTCCGTCTGTCTGTCCGTCTGTCACCATCTATGATGTGTCAAAACTACTCAAGTTGTCAGTGAAAGTCTTCCACTGCGTGTGATAGTCTTCACATCCTTGTTTTCTGCAGACTAATCACCATTATAAAATTCTGATGGGATCCTCCTAACGGGGGATCTTAGACACCTGTTTGGTGTAGAAATTTGAGCATTTTGTTCATATTGTTTGACAGAGATGTGTGATAAATTATGCCCACGATGTTTTGAAATCGCCACGTGTGATCAACAGGCAGCTGACATCATTGTTCAGTTCACATGCAATCCTGGCATTAATAGTGCTGTGAATAGCACATGACCAAACTTGCTCCAGTCCAGCATTGTAGGTCACAGCAGTGGTGTGAACACGTGTTGACAGTGGAGGTGTGAACGTGTGATGACAATCAAACTGCCTGTGTCCATGTGTGTCTATGCGTCTGTGTTTGTCAGCTGGGCGAGCGCTGACAGAACGTGAGAAAGTGTCCGCACAAATCATTTCCAACTGGTTTGCTAACAAACGCAAGGAACTGAAGAAGCTTGCACGAGAAGGTATTGAACTCTGAAGTCATGTATGTTAATGGTGTATGAAACTATAAATTGTACTCGTTATTGTCTGCTTCTGTTGTGGCTTGCTGCATTGACGTTGCCTTCTTCTGTGGCTGATCATTAATTTACTGTCGGCTAACGTAATGTGTCTATCTGTGTGTATGTCTAGAGGGTCTGATGGACGTAGGTCACCCATCTCGTCTGTCTGTATGTGTCTGTCTGTATGTGTCTGTATGTCTGTGCCTGTGTGTAGAGGGTCTGATGGACGTAGGTCTGGTGCCAATGCGACCCCGTGGTCACCCATCTCGTCTGTACTCTGTCTGTGTCTGTCTGTATGTGTCTGTATGTCTGTGTCTGTGTGTAGAGGGTCTGATGGACGTAGGTTTGGTGCCAATGCGACCCCGTCGTCACCCACCCATCTCGTCTCTACTCTCTCTGTGTCTGTCTGTATGTGTCTGTATGTCTGTGTCTGTGTGTAGAGGGTCTGATGGACGTAGGTCTGGTGCCAATGCGACCCCGTGGTCACCCATCTCGTCTGTACTCTGTCTGTGTCTGTCTCTATGTGTCTGTATGTCTGTGTCTGTGTGTAGAGGGTCTGATGGACGTAGGTCTGGTGCCAATGCAACCCCTTGGTCACCCATCTTGTCTCTACTCTGTCTGTGTCTGTCTGTATGTGTCTGTATGTCTGTGTCTGTGTGTCGAGGGTCTGATGGACGTAGGTCTGGTGCCAATGCGGCCCCGTGGTCACCCATCTCGTCTCTACTCTGTCTGTGTCTGTCTGTATGTGTCTGTATGTCTGTGTGTGTGTGTAGAGGGTCTGATGGACGTAGGTCTGGTGCCAATGCGACCCCGTGGTCACCCATTTCGTCTCTACTCTTTCTGTGTCTGTCTGTCTGTGTCTGTTTGTCTGTGCCTGTGTGTAGAGGGTCTGATGGACGTAGGTCTGGTGCCAATGCAACCCCGTGGTCACTTATCTCGTCTGTCCTCTTTCTGTGTCTGTCTGTCTGTGTCTGTCTGTATGTGTCTGTATGTCTGTGCCTGTGTGTAGAGGGTCTGATGGACGTAGGTCTGGTGCCAATGCGACCCCGTGGTCACCCATCTCGTCTCTACTCCGACCTGGCTCTCATCCAGCAATATCGTAACGGCATCAGTGGCGGTGGGATGGGTAACGCAGCCTCCGGAGCTGATGCGGCGGTGACTAGCAGTAGTGTGGAGCTGTCATCAGGCAGTGTGTCTCCTCACTGTGGCAGTGAGAGTGAAGAACGAGGTAACAAATGACAGTGTTTACTCATGGTGTGGCTGTTCTATGTAGCTGACAGCCTTTAGACGCGATGCAGTCAGTTCATAATATTTCATGTTAGTTACAGTCAGTATTATGAGGTCAGTCATCATTTGTGTTATAAGATTCAGAAACTAATCAGTTAGAATTGTCATAGAGATGTTTCCTATTAGCTGTAGTTGAAGGCATTTGTCACCATTCGATGATATCTCATTGACTGACCATCAGTTGTCTGAGATGTTGTTAGCGTTATGAAACACAGGATTCAGTCTTGATGTTGTCTCTCGGTCTCTGTTGTCTGTAGACGTCAAATTATAGAACATGAAAGATTTTGAGCAAATTGATCGGAAAAAAACACATTTTAAACATCTGTTCAGTTTAGTGCTTACTGCATGCTGAAAGTTTCGTAAGTCGGTAGAAATGATATCTGCTTGTTTGTTGGTGTGTGGGTGGCAGGCGATCGTCGGTCCATTGCTGGGCCGATGGACGTCTTGTCTGACGAGATGTCTGAGCCGGCTCCGCCCACCCACGATGATGAAGACCACTCAGTGAACTGGTCATCAGTGGAGATGGTGGCTGTCAATCAAGCGATACTTTCTCTCACGGGTCAGCAGCCGATCGACGTCACGTTGCCGCCGGGGTTTCTGCGCAGCGTCAAGACGGAACTGAGTGACGTGGAGGTGGAGAACCAGCTTGACACCCCGCCACCCCTGCCATCGCCCGCCGCTGAATGAATCATACCAAGTTTAGTACAGTGGAATTAGTGTCGTGTTGACTGATATAGGTTGATTGTGCTTAATAGACTGATGAGTGACTAGTGGTGTGTATTGACAGCACTGACTGACTGTGTGGATTATTGGCCGATGAGTCACCAGTGCAGCCTCAGTGGCAGTAAGTGTGAGAAACTTTGGGTTTTCCCGGCATTGTGTGTAGTTTTGGGTTTTCCCCGTCACACTGTGACAAGCAGATGCTGTGGATCAGAGATGTGCAGACATGGACATAGATTTGCACGGAATATTTTGGATTTGCGGATTGACAGCAGATCTTTGGTACACGAACAGTTGCAGATCTGGACTGATGCGGATCTTATTCCTTGTTGAGATTTTTCTAATAACTCATAAGATATTTAATGCAATTTTTGTTTTGTGTCAGCAGTGTAGTTCATGTAGGCACCCAGTTAATGCCAATGTCAGTGTTAACATTACCAGATGTCGGTGTGGTTCTCACATTCATGCCCTGTTTCCACTGCTCTGTCGCTGTCTCGAGTGTACAAGCTAGCAGTCATGCACCGCAGTCGACTGAGTTGGTCGCCAGAGTCGACTGTTTAGATTACTGACGTGAAGTCGTCGTCATTTCAAGTCAAGTTGACAGTGAAAGTCACGTCTTTCACTGATCTGTGGCATGACATCTTTGGTAAACACCTGTACATGGTCTGCTGACTGCATTTGTGTACACCCTGTACAACTTATTATATATTACATGTTACAACGCAACGTGTACAACAGGGCGAACGCACGTCACACAAATGGACGGTCAGAGGCAGATGAAGGCTAGTTTTATATACTGAATGATTCAATGTTACAATGCATAATACAATACAGTAGGCCTGCCATTACGTAGACATATGGTTGTACAACATTGTGTATTCGCCTGACCCACTCGCTGTTGTTGAAAAGTAACCCTCTCCATTTGGCATTTGTCATCAGAAATATAATATAAATCATCTGTATACTGATGCGGACTCTAAATTTGAGGATGCACACATCTCTGCCCATAGAACCATTGATCCACAGTCTGGGTTACACTGCTGGCATATGATAATGTAACGTCTTTGTGTTGCTTCTGATGAGCTGCAACGTTGTTTCATCGTGTTAGAGCATTTTGCATATGACCACCGCAATGTTATTGCATTTCATGATGTAATATTTTAGTAAGGTTTACCATGTGTGTGTTGACTGCAGTGGGTCTAGTTCAAAGTTTGCACAGTTTTGAGACTTTTCGTAACTTGAAGTATGAAACTACTGAAAGCCGTTGAGAACACTGTGACGACCCACAGCGATGTTGTGTGTATTATCATCATGTGTGTAATGTGTTGCATGTCATGATATTAGCTGAGAATGACTGCAATGAACGAACATGGCAGATATGAGTGGGATGCACGTTTATTTGCTACTGAAGCTTGTCCGACGTAACGTTCAGCTTCGGGGTCAAAAATCACCGTCAACCGTTCATTACCTCTGAGCCATTGTACGGGATTGTTAACGAGCATAACGTAGTATTATATGTTGTATTTTATGGTAGATCTGGTGACATAGATGCATGTGTGTTGATCAGGGTACTGACTGTTTGTGTATATTACTGTGTACGTTATTATCTTTGTATGTGTTGTATTACGTTGTAATATAGCAACTGTTGTATATATACATAGAGTCTACATTAGTCATTGCTTCTGTCTGGTTGCAGCAATCATAGAGAACGCTACTAACATTTACATCCAAACTAAAGACGTATCTTTTCTGTTTCTTTTCCATGACGCTCAGTTTTCTTTGTACAGTGACTGCAATGCTTTGCACTATACACTTTAAATTATTTTTATTATGATTTTGTGATTCAAATTGAAGTGCTCAAAATATTAAGAACCGTTGCAGTGGGGTTTATTAAAATATAAAACCAGTGTAGGTCAGAAAAACCCAGAAGTGCATTTTTTGATGAGCTTGAACTGAATTGATGTTACTCCAGTGATACAGAGGTCTAATGACCCGTTGAAACAGTAGACTGGAACAAGACTGAACCTCGGCCCAGCGTTGCACATCAGACTGGAGTGTGTCAGTGTTGACACGTGTGTATGGATGGAGTTCACTCTACTGAGACCATGTCATGGTACGCAAGCTGTGACAGTTTGGTCAATTATGTTTGCAAACATCAATGTTCGGTTTAGCAGAGTTGAAGAGATGGGAGATTATTGCTGATTGTCTGTGCATGTAGGCTACTTGTATCTGTGAACAACATGTGTATTGTGTATGAGTTGCTAGGTGAATGTCAACAGGTGTAAAATATGTCGTCACTGATGCTGCTGTATCTGTGCAGACAGTTGCGTTACTTCATGCCGTCTCGTCGCACGGTCCAGTGATGTGCACAACGTGCTGTACATATTATTATTATTATTATTATTATTATTATTATTATTATTATTATTATTATGACATATAACCTGACGTCGAATGCTATCATGACTTATGTTCCGTCGCTGTTGTCTTTGTGTCGACATCAATCAAAATGAAACAGAAATCAAGATACGTCTTGTGGCTCTCAACTGAGACGAGAATGTCTCTGTCATGGATGATGCTGGGTTTTTCCAGTGGAATTTGGTTGTCAGAACTAATGTCCGTGGTGTAATTGTAGCAGTAGTTTGTGACTCAGTTGCAGCGTGTTGTCTGTGTGTAAAGTTGAGCTTCATTTAATCACCGACAGCCGAGTGTAACTGTGGCTGAACAATGCTGCTAGTGACTTGTGTGGACAGAGGAACATCTGATGTGATGCAGTGCGCAGTGCGTAGTGCAAATTGCTAGTCATACTGATGACATGGTAGAAAATTCACCGAGATGTCATTTTCCATTTTTGATAAAGGCATTAGTAAACTGTGTCAGAAAGATTCATGTGATTGAAACAAATGTTTCTACTTATTAGTTGTCTACTGCACATTATTGTGTACGGGACATCTATCTGTCTATCCAGCAAGCAAGCATATGTGTTGTGTCTGTACAGCTGCATCTAATGGCATATCAGTCAGTCGGCCACTGTCTCCCGATTGTTTCGTTGCATCAAGATGTTACGTATTCATGTCTGCGTGTTGCATCTTGCAATCAGTTATCATGACAGTGAAGATTGCATCCCGTTGTAAGCTGTCATTGAGTGTAGGTGTCTGTTTGAGCTGGGTTGAAATTTGCCACTCTGAAGCTGGTTCATTTCTTATGTGTGTGTGTGTCTTGTTCTGGTATGTCCACATGAAGCCATGTAGAGTTTCATATCGGCGTGCTTCCACTGCTGTCACCTGTCTGTCTGTCTGTCTGTCTGTCTGTCTGTCCATCGTATGATGCATTGTGTTGTTCAAGCTTGATCCATGAGTTTGCTGATAGTGACGCGAGTGAGGCTGGTGACTGTGTTCTCTTCGTTGATCCATTAGTCCGGCACCACATGTGGGCTCACTCGACAGCATTGTACAATAAGCGCACGTTGTTTGCTGGCCGAGTGTCGTAAGAAGCGACTAAACCAGGCTAGTTTTGTTCTGCTGTGTTTTGTGTTGTTTGCTTTTCTCGGTTGTGCTCAGTTTGTGTAATCTCTGTTTTTGATTTGTCTTTTGTCACGTATTTTCCAGCATATGCTGACGTGAATGTCACTAATTGTGCTGATGTGCCGTTAAGAATCTGCTCACTTACTCACTTGCTTGTTGGAGGGGACGTAAAACACTGCTCAATCCAATCCACCCACCCACTCACTCACTCCATTAGTCTGGTCACTCAGTTGGCAGTTAACAGGTGAGTTTTTAAATTTTCATGAAATTGTAGAACAGATATTCCTTGGGACATTAAACTGTCCTTCAGATGTTGAGTGATGCGGGTTCTGCTGTGTGTGATGTTTCTAAAGAATGTCCTTCAGTATGATGGTTAGCAGTCGATGAATGTGAGCAGAGTCGGTGATCCTGGTGTTTGTTTTACAGCAGTTGACATCGTTAGTCTGTGTACGAGTTTGATGGGCAAACAGTTAATAACATGGCCTGTGATGCTGCTCGCGATGAACTTAGGCCAACTGAACCTTTAGAGTGCGGTTTTGTTACTGATTGTTACATTTTATTTATTTTGTTAACATCTGCTAAACGACGGTTGTTAAAGCCACCTGTTGCTATGTAATCCTGTCAGCCGCTGTGACTGGGCGATGGCGCTGGTAACTCGTCAGTCAGTCACTGATGATCGTTCACTGTTGTACGTTTGTTGTGTGAGCTGAACAAGTCCTGTCCAGTCACTCGTTGACCGTGTCTCTGATGTCTGTCATTAACCCTTTAAAGCCTACTGTTGCCATATGTGTACAGCTATAAAGCATCCTGTGCCAGACCGTGTTAAGCTGTCATTTGTAATTTTTGACATCCGGGCACTCTGACGCTCAGGACTGAGCGTCAGAGTGCCTGGATGTCAAAAATTACAAATGACGGCTTAGCCAGGTCTGGCACAGGATGCTTTATAGCTGTACCCATATGGCAACAGTAGGCTTTAAAGGGTTAAACCTTGGTCTGAACAGTGCTTTGTAGATTGTGTCAGGGTTTATGGAAGGCTATTGAGCAATGCAGTTGTTCGTATGATATTAAGGTGTTTGGTAGAAAACTATGATTGATTTACCAGACTGAGTTGAGAGTGTTGCGACGCTTACTTGCTTACTTATTTAACAGACGACATTTGAAGACTTGCACGAGACTTGCAGTGACGAGCTGGGTTTGTTATCGTGTGAAAGTTTATCAGTTTATTTAATTTTCTTCATGATTGTCTTGTTTCGTTTTCCTGTGAAATCACTGTGTGTGTTGTTATTCACAAATTTAGTTTAATCACATTGTGTGACATGGTTCGTCGGTTTAGTCATAATGCAGCTTAAAGGCAGGTGTAATTTGATCGTTACAACGTGTCACGTGACATTGTGAATGCATGTTTTCTTGTGCCAGAGCAAAGCACGTTTTGTCTTCAATCAACTGATGTTATTTTTTACCTTAGTGAGCAAAGAATGTATTTAGGGCTGCAGATTTAGGCCTACGTGTTAGTTTAACGATGTGGTAATGTTTTGTTAACGATAATTTGTAATCTTGATATTTTTAGTAGCTGAAAAGTCCGCCACAAAATCAGACTCCGAAAAGCAGACAATTTCAACTTCAGCATTAGCACAGTTCAAACTGGTCATAGATACCAAAGAAGAATGACCGACTCAATATTAGGAATCTACTGTGTGACTTTGGACCAAAGTCACACAGTAGATTCCTAATTTGAGTCGGTCATTCAGACTGCGTCATGCCAGATAACATTATGTTCATTTGACCCAACGTACATACGTCTCTTAAACGCATTACAAATTGCACAGTGGACAGTCGTAAATCAAGTTTTTTATTTTGTGTTTTATCACATAATTGAGTTGTCAAACTCCTGCAGGTTTCCACTCTATTTGTCTATATGTATGTCACGTTTTGTTGGAGCAGATAAAATATAAGTTAACGCACTATTTACTTGTGTTGTTAGAATGAAATGTGTAATGGTTGGTGACTGATTCGAGTTTGCAATGCTGAGTTGATATTGTGTGTTGGGTGTACTGGGGCTGTTCGACAGTGTTTTTATAGTTGTCAAATATTGACAGATGCAATGTACATGTGAAGGCAACTGCTGCTGAACTCAACTGCTTACCGTGTAGTTTGATAGCGACGAGTTGACATTCATTCTTACTGTTACTACTGACTCGTGTATTTATTTCGTCGTATTTCGTCTCTGTTAGCTGCAAAGCTGTTTAAATGTCGTGTTTTACGCAGATCATGCAACAAACTGTTCGTTACGTTACGTTACATCTATTTATACAGCAGGACTCCTTGCAATCAGAGCAGCATTACAGTACATCAGTAAATTTTCTATTAAAACATTATTTTTACAGACTCTTTCTGCTCTACAATCTTTTGAGTCTCAAAAATTACACCAATGTATAATTTTAAGTATACTTACTATTTATTATACGTCACCTACATCTTAAGAACTATGATGTAGTCTTTTTGCTTCATCCCCAGCCACATTGGTATCACAGGTAATGAAAAAGCTGGTCAAGCTGCCAAATATGCGTTAAACTTACCCAACATCACTTCCTACCCATTACCATATTCTGATATCACATATTCTATTAAAAAACACCTATTCGCCAGGTGGCATTCGCCAGGTGGCAACACCTTTGGCGTAATTCAACTAGTAATAAACTCCATAACATCTATCCTACTCTTCCTATTAATAGTAACTATCCCAAAGCTCAGTTAACTCGCCAAGAACAAACTCTTTATAACCGTCTTCGAATAGGTCACATTTATATTTAACACATTCTTACCTCCTAAAGGATGAAGATCCTCCAATATGTATACCTTGCAATTCTCTGTTAACTGTAGAGCATATACTCATTAGCTGTATCGACTTTGATATCGTTCGCCAGAATTTCTATTCAGCTTCTAATCTCAGATCTCTTCCACAACATTCATCCTAAACGCATAATCTCTTGTACAGGCCATTGGCCTTACTAACAAACTTTAAACTTATTCAGGCATGATATAGGCGCTACTTGCGTGCTTAAAATGCCGTTAAACCCTAACCATCCATCCATCCATCCGTTACCCGTGTTATTCGTGTTACCCGCGTGAAGAGTCCCTTGAGTGAGCGAGTACGTAAGTTAGTAGTAAGTCAGGAGATTAACGTTCATGTTGACAACCCACTCGCGTACAGGCGTTAAACTCTTCTATCGTATCGTATCGTATGACATCAAAGCAAGCAACAGCTGTAATTAGGAACATTACAGAAATCATCATTTAGTTGGGATCGCGCTTAGCTCTCGTCTAGTTGTAAGTAGGCGCTGGCTATTCGTGAGTTGGTGCAGTCACGTGACCCCAGGTGCCGCGGCGAGCGAACACAGAGAGCTAGAAAGTGAAAAGGAAATGATTTTCGCACTGCATGTAGTTACGAGTGATTTGTCCGTTTTTACCGCGCGATGCACTTTAGTGCAAAGCGCGGTATTGTCATCGCATGTCGTCTGTCTGTCTGTCTGTCTGTCTGTCTGTCTGTCT
>Ga0056129_1000263_pt1 | contig 12264 bp, 9 predicted proteins | sample WorMetLIZISLAND1_FD_71118 | JGI IMG/M metagenome (GOLD analysis project Ga0056129, IMG submission 71118) | Marine gutless worms symbiont microbial communities from Max Planck institute for Marine Microbiology, Germany - Olavius loisae LIZARD... ...
TGGCGTCAGAAAACTAGAGTCTTGGGGCTACCAGATGGTGAAGAAATCATGCCGCTAGCTTTCTTCGTTTTGACACAATACCGGCGCGTGACGGACGCACAGACAGACAGACGGACGGACGGACAGACACGTTGCGATCTCTATAACCCGCGCTAGCATAGCGTCGCGCGGGTAAAAAGTTACTCTAAAAGTAAGCCAACATACGTTTGTGCATTATGGGTAGGTCAGCTTATCGTCAAAGCATGCGACAGCCAAGCAAGTCCTACACATAATGAATACGAACCTTCAGATATTACCTTCAAAGCATTTAACATTAAACAGACAAAGCTTATCAGCGTCAAACAGAGAGAGTTACGCTACCAGTTGGAAGAATGCGCTTTGGGTTCCATCGAATGAGAATGAGCCGACGGTCATTGAGTCGAGTTTTCTCACGCTTGAACTTGTTGACGGCTTCGTCGACCTGTTGCTTATTGTTGAACACTAGGTAGGCTTGCCTACACAGTGCACTCATCACTGCAGACTTCTCTCAACTCTCACCAATCACACACCAACTCAACGCGAAATTGTCACAAGTATCTTATGGCCAAAATAACACTACGATCCTTGTCCTGACAATGATGGACAAGGATCGCCGATACTTTTAAACATTCACACAAGACTCATCTTTTATCTGCTAGTGTTATTTTGGCCATGAGATACTTGTAACTCTGAACAGCGCCACTATTATTTATACATATACAAATTGACTATTTCACGTTACATTACAAGGCAATGTGAAGTTGGAAAAAATAAAAAAATAATTCAGCATGAACCAGCTGAAATTAGTACTGCTGGCAGTATCTACAAGAAAGCACACATATTACGAGCAATTGTAGGATAGATAGATGTGGTACAAGTAACACACCACATAGTAGAACAATAATATGCACAGTCCTGCTGAGAAATTGTTCTGATGAAACTGACAGTTAGTAGGTATAGTAGATAGTATGTGGGTCATGAAATTACAGTTCTCATAGCTGGATTGTTTTGGAGAAAGGGAAAAACTGATGGCAAGGACGAAGATTGTTAAGGCTGGGTTGATTTAGCTGGAAGAAAGTGGTGAAGGACGTGTTGACTGTTTGTTAACACAAATAAAAGCAGAGAGTGATCAGCCAGACTATACAGTTCAGAAATGTCTTTGTTCAGCTGCCGGCAACGATACGGTTTCCTACATCTGTTGAGGAACCTGTCGAGTTTGCCGATGTCTGCTGCAGAACAGAAGCCTGACCATGCAGGACTTGCGTACAGCAGCTTGGCCAGTACCGTACAGTGGAAAACTTCGTCCAGACAGTCTTGGTGAAGACTGTGGGCTCGGAGAACCCGCAAACCGTACAGTGTTCTTGCACAGGTGTCCAACAGTGCAGAAACGTGTCCAGCCACTGACAAGAGATTACTGACAGTAACGCCAAGAACTTTGATACTATTAACACATTGAATTCTGGGTATAGGTGAAGCTTGTTCGTCTTTGGCACAATAGCACCTCGGGCATAAAACACAATTTTGACCATTTGGATGGATCGAGGCGCAGATTATTATCTGTCGCCCATTGGTCGATGTGATGTACTTCAGTTCGTCTTCACAACACGAGTTCACTTCTGGGGCGACAAGATGGGTGTCATATGCATACTTCACCATATCATTGCCATCGGTGATTGGTAGCAGATTTACAATCTATACACAGATGGCATTAGAGGCTGGGCCTATGACAGATCCCTGGATGACACTTGCAAGGATGTCAAGAAATTGGGAGAACTCGCCACCTCGCCACGGAATTTGGTACACTGAAAGCAGTTATCGAGAAAACTTCGAATCAAATTATATACGTCATCAGGAATTGTCATTTTTGTAATGGCAATTTTCAGGGTTTACTAAGAAAGATTTCAGACATGTTTGCTACCGATCTCAATGACCTCTTACAGCTTAAATTTTGGTTTTAAATTAATGTGTGTAATATGATTTTGCAAGTAGTTTTAATGTTTCTACCAAACTGAAAGCCATTCAGTTCAGTGACATCAACACACTGGCATTATTTTGCAATTCATTCATCAGTTGTCCTCTGAAGCCGAGCCATTTCATACAAAATGTTGCTGTGTCTTACAGTACTGGCTGTTTCTCCAGTATAATGTTGGTGATACAATTCCAACATATCAGCTCTCAATACCTGTATGTGTGTTATCACTGTGGAGGTATTCTTGAGTGATGATGTGCAGGATTAATAAAGCAGCAGATGAGCTTAAATTAGGTTCTAGTGATAGGCAGTATTGATAATATTTCTTGTGCAATTATCCGATGTCAAGGCATGATGGCTGATTGATCAACAAATAGTGAGAAAAACATGCAAATAATTTTCCTGCCACAGAAATTTATATTTGTTGAACTTTCTTTACAATTTATGACAAAATACACTGAAGAGTGACAACATATTGCTTAGGAAACCCATCTGCTGTGAGAAACATAAAGGACTGACACCACATTCGATTTCAGTTGAAAAGAGGAAAGTTGTATGAGAAATGATCGCAAGCTAGTCTTCAGATGGACAGCTGAATTCCTGCGAGGCAGATGCTCAACTGAAGATAAACACCATGCTGGACACCTGATTGAGATGTATGCACAATAGTGCCACTGGTCCAGGATGGATGGATAGGGTTTAACGGCATTTTAAGCACGCAAGTAGCGGCTATATCATGCCTAGGGCACTGGTCCAGAAAATGATACTGAAATATCAATGACTAGGACATGGGGGGGGGGATAGTATGTCTTATGATATGCATAAACCAGCACATTTTGGGTTTAAAAGCATGTATGCACTTCTTATCTACCTGAACCATGATGTTAATGACCAGAAACAAGCAGATTTCTTGTGAGTCTAAAACTCTACAGAGCAGATTCTGTAAACAGTATTTACCTTACAGCAGAGAACTGCGAATCGGCTGTTTGCATTCGGATCGAATACGAATCACGTCGGGCGTTACAATTCGAATTTGAATTGCATCTCTAATCTTACTGGCCGCATATATTGCTTGAAACGTTCCACGATGGTCCGACGTAGTGCAGGCCTACCGCATATGTTGTGCTACATTACGAGAGCTGCGTGTTGTGTTTGTAACTTTGTAGATCTGTAAAAGTCCACCGAGACCGAGTATGAAGAAGAACAAGAACCAGAAGAACTTGAAGAAGCTATCTTTGCCAGTATTCAAATTCCAACACACAGTAACACTTGGAAGCGGGAGGATGAAAACTGTACGAGTTGGAGAACAGTAACTGTTTATGAAAAAGAGACTGTAACTGATGCTCAGTCAATTGCGTTCATGTGTTCGGCCTACTAGGTGTACATTATTACTGTGTAACACAGTCATGTACAGCATAACACTGTGTTATTAGAGACAGAATCAATAGACACTAATTACGATGTCAACGTGGTTGGTTGAGACTCGAGAGGTTGGTTTGGACGTTTGTTGGTTGTTTGGGTGGGTGGTAACGCGGATGCACTGTGGTAAACTGGCTGAAAGGATCGGCATGCCACTTGACTACGATGAGCAATGGGCAGGCACGACCAATTCGGAAATTTTTGAATCGGCCCATCATTTTGAAATTGAATTAGAACGGCCGATTCAAACTCAAATTGAATCTCGAAACTTTGCAGGTCCCTATTTGACAGTGATAAAAAATTACATTCAGGTCATAAACATCTGACCTAAACAGACGGATGTAACATTTACCACTGATGATGTAAATGCATCATCATATCACCTGGTAAAGTGTGTGACACTTAGCAGAGATTATGCTGAAAAACTGCCAATCTTGCTTAACTGTTTTTCTCACTAGTTGTTGATCAATCCATGTATGTGTGCTTTTGTTGTATAAATTACAATTGGGCATCCTGGTAAAACTACCACTTGTACTGTACAGCAGTTTGATGACTATGCTGATCCCGTAATTATATTTGATTGTATTTAAGGCCTGTGTGCCACATCTTTGTATTCTACTGCCCAGTTATGTTCCTTGTGTGCAAGCTTGTGAGCTTGCTATGATTTGTCAATGATTATAAAGTACTATTAACATTATTATTACCTCTGACATTGTAGCATATACTAATTTTGCTCTGTTTATTCGTTTATTCATTTACACCTCTGTCTGTTAGCAGGATCACTCAAAATAGGATTCGCTAACTCCTGGATTGCAGGCAGATCTTGTGACTCACTGTTGAGTCAAAAAAGTACAATGTCAGTGACATATGCTCCATTGCTCCTAGTGCCTGTACTTCTGTCATTAGCAGGCAAGTGAAATTAATGTGTATTTTGTGTGTACTGTCAAACCCTCGTAGTTTGTGTGTCCTTTATTTCATTAGTTCTGCAAAGTAAACACAACAGGTATATTGAAGACACAAATATCCATACCGTTTGTCACTAGTATTCTGCAATGGCAACGAGAACTTGCAGTTTGCCCTTCAGCCTTCACTAGTCCACTTTGTATTGTTTATATTTACACGGTGATGTTTAAGTGTGCAGTGAAGCAGGAAAGTATTTCAGCTGTTTGATCGAAGGCAATTACTGCATGGCTTGTGAGGTCTGAAAGTGGCTATACATTCTGGTGTACATTGTGCAAATATAGATTGCTATTATAAGATCGTTACGTTGTGGTAAATCTGCAGAATGTACTGTACCCTGTCAACGAACTGATGCAACTGTCAGCTTTAACACCTTTAACAGTACAAACTGATGATGATTTATATCAGCATGAAACTGACATGGCAAAAATCTCGGTAGTTTGGAATACGGTGTTTGTTGCACGACAACAGCACAATGGAGCGTGTAGTGTGGTTACAATTTACCCTTTGAGTAACTCGGAGGCGCTATCGTTGTGAAAAGCAATGTCGGCATCGGGAAACATCGCGGCCAGCGTCGACTTGCAAGACTCCGATGTACTGCCGATGTTTTTAACGATCAGTATCAGATCAATCCATGGCTCTGTTCGTGCAACATGACAATATGTTGTCACTTCTGCTCACTCAAAAAAATCAACAAAATATACAAGTTTTCTGCAAGAGAGCAGCAGCCAATGTCTGTGATAAACAACATTTAAGTGGCTTCAACCTCGGCTTATGGACAAGGACTGTGCTTCGCACATACTGTGGAATTAGTAACTGAACATGTGACAAGGGTAACACAAGTCACAGTTCGATGCCACATGGTGGGATAGTACAGATTACAGTCCCAAATGCAACGAGGGACAACGCTAGCTAGAGAACTGGGCATTACAATCAACAGTACTTAGTGGTAGGGCTGTTAGGGTCGGTGGCTGCTTGGCGCTGACTCGGTATTCATCGCATGAACCAGGTGAACTCTTGCACTGACTACACCATGATGACAGTATATACTGTCATTGGTATTATTATTATTATGAAACCCCCACGTGTAAGTACTGCAAGTAGCCAAGTCCAGCTTGACAGTGTAGGCAGGCAGAAATGTAATGTACTGTTGTGACAAACAGGTGACAATGTGGTCATATGGTCTGCAAGACTAAATGCAATGCATGCATTGCGGCACCAATCTCGCTAACTTTACCTGTATGTATGTTATGAATATTATCATAACATAACTTCTAATGTGGACAATTCTGTACTTTTATATCACATTACATGGCCAGAATACGACGTGTATTCCAGGCACAATGTGTATAAGCAGTGCTTGGTGTACAATTCATTGTATGTAACTGTTTAAGGAAGCGATGTATAACTTACTGCAGACCATTGCTATGAACAGTCAATGTCCGACTGAAATGTTTGCGTCAGATTTTCAGACCTATTGCTTACTCGGGGGCATGAAAACAAAAGGAGGAGGGCAGTGGAATGGGGTCTATTGGTAGTGGGCTTGATTTACAGTTGGGATGTAATTGCACCACTTTGGTCAAGGCAGGCTTGATGGTCAAGCAACCAGATCAGCTCTCTGGACCTAATGCTCGATACACAGCATCAGTATCCGGTGACAGCATATATACAGGTTTTGTACGACCATATCTTGTGTGATGTACATGATCTCCTGCACTGTGGAACAGGTCTCTTATTGCTGTTAACACTAGTGAAAATGAAAACTACTTACTGTGACTGCTTTGTGATAATCAGTTGCATTAATGCACGCATTAGACGAATCGTTAATGCAATAATGCTAACAATGTCGTCAATGCCACAAACTCATCTATAACTCGGCTCAAATTGACGACGAGAAGTTAATGGGGTTACTACCACATATCTTCAGTGCTGTCGTTGCAGCATGCTCTCCAGATTCATAGTAAGTAGTAAACGGCAAGCTGTGTATGACTTAATTCTCGTGTCGTTTCAACCATTTTCCACGTACTGAGAAAATGAATGCTTCTGGAAGTGTGTACACGTGCATCTGCTGCACAATCTCACGAGAAAGAACACTTCTAATCGTGATTTAAAAAGTTGATGCATTAAACTGGTGCTAACGGACCGCCCTACTGTTTGTATGTGTCTTGTGTACTTACCATGACGACGACTGAGTTGCCATGGCGACAACTCTTGTAAACCTCTCTGTCGAGTGTCAGTGCATAAAAAAGAAATGTTTAAGTTACAACACAACAGAACTGTCTCTGTATGCCAAACACCCACTTGCACTAAATTCACAATTACGATAAACTTACAATCAATTATAGCATGGCCTGTTAACAATGGAAACTGTAAACTTGTTGATCTCTGCTGATTAAAAGATGATAGGCAAAGGTTTTTAATAGAAAGTGAGTAAAAAGAATTTCGAACAGTTTATTACAATGCAAACACGAGTGGGTAGCACAAGTGGATGAATAATATCGCAAAATGCTGAAAATTTGAAGTTTTATTTTTCGACAATCTCCGGAAATCTTTGGAATCTCTGACGTCATCATATGGCTAAGTTTCATTGGAGATGGCCTTAGACTCGTCTGTGAGTGCGTTTATATAGTAAAGTCGTTTAATTTATTTAGCTGGGATGTTATGTTCAGTTCATGGCACGAGTGGAACATTAATGGGTGCTGTACTGTGCATAATAACTAAAATTGTGACTTACCGGCCGCACCAGCTGTGTTCACGCTAAAGAGGCCTGTAACGGCTGTAATCCTGCCGTAAATAAACCAAGACTGCCAATTTCATCGCTAGACTTTATTATTAAACTTAAACTGCGCTGACAACGTCCCAAATATTAAATTTAACGCCGTCCTCAATTACAAACAAGCTGGTTGTTTGGATTCTGGCTGGAAATGACGTCATCACTAGCCAACATAAACAAACGTTCGGGTTTGCGCTTTTCGATAATTTTTAAAAATAATTGCTCACTTTTAAAACCAATCACGATATGCAAGTGGGTTTTATGATGTACAGTAAAAGGCACTTGGTGAGCTATTTATCTTAAAAAGTACAAAACCTTTGCCTATCATCTTTAAGGAAAGATTGGATAATTAACACTCGATGGATAACAGGCTAACATTTACAGGCCAAGTCAATTAAATAACAGATTAGGCAGAAACTGCCATTCGGCAGACGTTAACAAATCTTTGTCGGAATTTTCACACCACTGTTTAACTAACTGCTGATATACGGTCCAAACTTCCCACACAGCATCTGCATTGTCATTATCTCATCTCTCTTCATCATCTTACTTGAGTACTTATCATGGAAACCACATCCACTGGACTCCATAACTCTATATAAAGCAGGACTAATTCTTTCACACCTGTTAAAAATGATAGGCAAAGGTTTTGTACTTTTAAGATAAATAGCTCATCACAAAGTGCCTTTTACATCGTAAAACCCACTTGCATATCGTGATTGGATTTTAGAGTGAGCAACTATTTTTAAAAAATTGTCAGAAAGTGCGAACCCGAACATTTGTTTAGGTTGGTGATTGATGACGTCACCTCCGGACAGAATCAAAACATGCCAGCTCGTTTGTGTCGGCAGTGGCGTTAAATTTAATATTTGGGACGTTGTCAGTTCAGTTTAAGTTTAATAATAATGTCGAGCGATGAAATTGACAGTCTTGGTTTATTTACAGTGGGACTAAAGCCACGGCAGGCCTATAATTATGAGCCTCTGGCATATCCGTAAGGTGAATACAGCCGGTGCGGTAAATCACGTTATTACGCACATTCATCTTCACTCGTCCCATGAACTGAACATAACATCCTAACTAAATAAATTAAATGACTCTTAACGACTATTTACAGTATAAACGCAGTCAAACACGAGACTAAGCCTTCTTCGACGAAACGTAGCCATGCGATGACGTTACTGATTCCGAAGATTTCCGGAGATTGTCGAAAAATAAAACTTCGAAATTTCAGCATTTTGCGATATTATTCATCAATTTGTGCTACCTACACGTGTTTGCATTGTTATAAACTGTTCGAAACTGCTTTTTACTCACTTTCTACAAAAACATTTGCCTATCATCTTTAAATAACCGTTAATAAGTACCTTTACCTGCACACAAGCATATGTACAAAACTGTAACACTGTTAGCACTCTACAATATAACTCTGCAGCACAGTTTAGTTTTCTATTTACATCAGAGGTATCACACTTTATGCGCTATATAAATTCATCCCTTACTTACATACTTACATTAACAATACATCATATTGACATAGAAAAATCTACATAGTGATGTACCTACGTAATCATATCTGTTATTGCACTAATAACAAACAAGAAAATGGCCAACACTACTTGGGAGAGTTGCAATGGTGCAAAATAATTGATCTTACTCATTTCTTCCTCGAGTATCTTGTTCTTTTCTGCAACCACATTATCAGCACTTGCCCATCACTAACACAGTTAATCAATCCAACAAGACAACACTCAGCCAGCCCTATGACATGTACGTAAACAGACGCTTAATGAGAAACTAGAGTTTGTGACCACCCATGCGCATAATGCTTTTCCCCATGTAAAAACAGTGCTACATCAATGGCGATAATTACAAATATCACAAAAACTAAGCATTTCTGCTAGTGAAAAATGTATTCGACGACATGTGTAGAATGGGCCACCGATCATTTTAATAATAAAACTGTGTTTCAAATGCTGTTTTTTACAGTTGTCCCATATGTATTACCAAGAGAGAATAAGAAACTATGCACACCCAAACAATTACAAACAAACGTAAATGTTAACTGCAAATAATATCATGCTTACGAACATGAATAAACTTATGCAAGAAACAACAAATTTAGTCAACACAATGTCATCAATTAATAAATCGTTATCAACAAAAATTTATCATTGAATGTCCTAAGTCTACAGTAAGATGCATCACGGGATGATAAACTAATATTCAGCCATTTGAAAGCAAGCTGACTACTGGAAATAGTCGTACAACCCTGGGTCCGAGCCGGTATGTAGACACACTGGAGGAGATAATGCAAAAATCTGTAAGATGATGTTTTGACTAAGTGGGAACAGAGCAAAGAACACTAAGTCAAAATAACGGCCACACGGGATAGTGCAAAAACCGCAACGCTGAAATTTCAGCCAAATGGGTTCAAAGAGATACTATAGAGAGATGCTATAAGACATCATATGCAGTTACCAGCAGTGCTCTCTTCAGCTACTGGAAGTGTTTGTCCTGAGTCAATCTGAATGCCTTCACGTAAGTCGGCGAGACTTTCAGCTGCAGAAGACGCTGCAGCGGCCGAGGCAAAGTAGAGTTCCAGGTCGCTGCAACACAAGTACAGCAGTGCAGACACTGTCATCCGATCATCCTTAGCAACATCAACAGGATTGTGAATCATACCATCGACACAGTTTTACCCCGCACTGGTGTGCAAGACAACTTGTAAGTTGCTGATGGTTTCGAATAAAATTTTCAGGGTTCATAACATGGACACATAATGAAAGGCTCTGATGTTGGATACCTCCCGTTAACAGTAACGGGGGACAGAGGAGGGATAAAATTTTTGATTGAAAATTCAACCATGATATTGCAGCAGAGTTACAAAGTAGTACAAAGTTAGCATAATAACATGGCAGGACAAGGGAGAGTTTCTAGCGGTCAAACTCCAGTCCAATAAAAGGGGTGTGACTCACAGGACCAGAAACTATTCACATCTGCAATATCCATACTCCAATCAATCAATCAATCAAGATTTGGCACAAAAGACATCAGAACTATACGACGAACAGCAAGAGTCGAACCCACCTCTTGTGTAAATTACCCCCACATCCACGTTCAACCCATTCCACGCAATGCTAGCAAATTTGGCAGGATAGCCAAACATGCCTTCTAGCGTCAGCGTCAGCCATTGCCGATCTTTAATGATTGGCGGTCAGGGTTCTTCAGTGTCGGGATATGCACTCTACTGAGAACATTCTCAGCGACAGCTACACGTCTGAAGAACAACCTAGGCGTTCTTAATGTAAGAATGGCCAGTTTAGGCACCGGCAGTCACCTAAGTCATTTCTTTTTGGGCAATAGGTCCATGGTGCAGTTCACCTGTGTTAACTGTGCCTTAGAAACACTCTTACTTACCAAGACTAAAGAGCAGATAAAAACCATGCCACACACCAACAACAAGTGCAACTCATTAGAACATAAACAACACAATGCAGTGCATAAATGTTAGAACATGCAGTTCTAGTAACAAACAAATAAGTTGGAAATAAGAGTTAATGCATTATTACCCGGTCCAGCTATCGGTATCGTTTAACGGACGATCACATTCCATCCGGACATGAATACACTTGTCTGAGTTAATGACGTCCTGCAAAACAGGACTTGCAAAGTCGAGTGGCTTTAGTAGATGCAAAACCACCTTTCTGTGCTGGCGAACTTCACGTGTCTCTACAGCATTGAGCACACAAAGGAATCTTAAGTATCATTTCAGTCCCTTCACAACAGGTACAAGAAGACTGAAGCGACCTACTGCCATAGTTCCAGCTCCACCTGATAATCATTACAAGGCACTGAATTGCCTCTTGTGCTGCTAATTTCAAACAAAACATTCTCACAAACTCTGTAATTCAATACTACCATCAGCCTTCCACTACTTTCTCTGATGTTTTTGCTGCTAACAAGTCACGCCACCGTGTGACCTTAACATCAGATCGTCGTAGTTCACTGCAGTGTAAAAGCATTCAGCAGTGAGAAGTCTCCCTAGGTATTCTACGAATATAGCTGACAAACTGCCTTGGAGACAGTGAATAAACCATGCCGCACGTGAATCTGAGTCCACAGCATACAACTAGGATCCTTCTGGGGATGGCTTGCCAGGCCCATCAGCTGACTCAATGAATATACATATATATTCATGGCATATACCCTGCCATCATTGGTACGGACCTTTATTTCTCAAATTTCCTGTATACTTCCAAGTCTGCCTAATAACGCAAATCTTACGTTTGTAATAAATTACTGGTTACTGTGGGATTTTACATCTTTTAACCATCTACAGCTCATGATCATCACTGTCCTCCAAAACATTCCGTATTAGACTGAGAACAGGGCATATTACAACCAGTGTGATTTTTGTTTTGATTTCTTATTTAGTTTTATTTTTAGTTTTAGTTTTTCTTATGCTTTTTATTTTTAGTGTCTTTTTAGTTTTAAGTATTTTCTCACAACCAAAGAATATCAAATCCGCTAACTGGCTAGACGTTTGACGATCTGACTAAACACCATTGTGCAGTGAGCTTGCTTCGTGATTGCGATGTTGTGCAGCTGTGTGATCTAGTCACATTTCTGGCGCGTTATACTTAAGCTGCCGTGTTTTATTTATCAGTGTCACGATACATAATTGCCTTTATATACCATTAAAACTCTGTCTACCAGTATATGCCAAAATAATGTATCACTCTAAACAACAGACAAATGGTTATGAATTGAATTGAATGAATGAATGAATGAATGAATGATAGTACCTGCTTCAACAATGTGTATCAGTGGAACGCCAGTAATGGACAACTCCAGGAACCCAACAGCACCTTTCAGGCCGAGAGACTTCAAGAACGCAACCATATCATCATCACTGGGACCAGACATGACTAACAAACAATACAATTTACCAGCTTCAGCAGCAACAATGACTGACATGACATAATGCACATTGGCCACATAGCGCATCAGCCATCTCCAACACTTCACATTCCTTCAAGTCAGTGTAAGTTTCCTGCTCATTAGATGTGAACTGGAAAGCAAGAGGTTCAGGAACACTACCATCGACTACACTGTCTTCTTT
>Ga0056129_1000265_pt1 | contig 12255 bp, 9 predicted proteins | sample WorMetLIZISLAND1_FD_71118 | JGI IMG/M metagenome (GOLD analysis project Ga0056129, IMG submission 71118) | Marine gutless worms symbiont microbial communities from Max Planck institute for Marine Microbiology, Germany - Olavius loisae LIZARD... ...
GTCCGATCGACTTTGTGTTTGATTCTACGGTAGAGTAGGGTTTTCGTGGACGGCAGATAGAAGCTAGTTTCGGTTGCACCAAATTCGAGATGGCCACCGGCCGCCATCTTGGTAGACGATAACACCAGCCGTGGACCCGACCCTCTGGTCACTCCATGGCCTGTGTTGACCGACGCCAAGCAAACTTGTCGCGGTGTATTGACGAAGTGTTGACGTGGACGCGCTGATGTTGAATGAATCGAGGTCAGCTGAGGGGACACAGCTGGGATGCAGTTCTCAGACTTCATCACTGTCAGCCGTTAGGCACAAGTTGGGTACGACTCAGTGCACCCGTTCAGTCACCAAGAGATGTTGATGGTGTAATTATAATAATAGTGCCAGGATAATCTTTATGGTGCTGTCACCATGCTGAAAACGTTGCGAGAGTTCACCCAGTTTATGCATTGAATGCAGCACAGCACCAGGTGGCGGCTGACCTCTGGACCAAGCCGATAAGCTTGAGCCATAAGCCTGCCTGTAGGCTGCCAGTAAACTGCATTTGCCATTGCCATTTATTGTTACTTGGCCCAAAAGCAGATACTTGTTTTACCATACCACAAAGGGAAAAAGGCTTAGTCGACCTAGCTACATATTTGAGATGGTTTTCCTGCCTGCAGATGGTCACCCATCCAAATACTAACCGGCCCAACGTAGAGTTACTATGTTGATTGAGACCACTGCATTACTGCTAAGCCGCATCACCACCCAGTGTGATATGCCTGGTTGACTGATACGAATGACACACAGCTCGTAAAAAAACTTCTGTGGAAACACATCTAGGAAGCTTTTCTTCCAAAGACATCTCTTGTTAGAAGACCTTCACTAAGCCACAGTGACCTTGAGCAACGCCACTGTCTCTACAGACAGCAATTCGTGGACTTTATCTTCAATGCTCTGTTGTCACATGGGACGTTAAGCCTTACTCAGCTCAACTCAACTATGTCGGCTTCATTCCATTAACTGTCTCTGTCTCTCTCCCCGTTAGTTTTCAGTCCTGTGAGGTCTTTGGTCTACTGTTGGTCTGTAACCCAAACTTTTCTGAAGAATTCTTTATGTTTTCGAGCAGTCCCACCTGGGCTGGGAACTAATGCGTTGTAGAATAAGCCAATCTCATTTCCTGGTCGAGTTTCGTAAGAGGTGATTGAACCAGCCCTGTAGTTTTGTTTCACTGTATTTTGTATTGTTTGCTTTTTGAGTTGTATTTAGTTTGTGTATTTTCCTGTACTGTTTTTGTTTGTCAGTATCAGTCAAATGATTGGCTGTGAAGACTGCCTCAGAAATGATCTAGATTATGTCGGGCAGAGCGTTAAACTGTGCTCTAACTCCAGAAAAACTATTAAACCTATTAACCAAAGTTTACCTGGAAAATGACGGTTAAAGCTGGGATGAGGATAACGATGTCATGGTAGTGCACTGTGAGAGGAATTATGACTGATCTGTTTTTCTGTAGTCATTTCTGAGAGACATTTCTGTGACCCAGTCCAACTGACTGGATATTTTACAGCTCTCTGCAGGGCCGATGTCGATGCATATTGTTCATGTATATTGGCTTCGTGTGTAAAGTGGTTGTGATTTTTTCTTCCTTTGATTTAACTTCATGATTTAGCTGTGGAATACACACGAGCTGAATTATTATGTTTGATTACTTCTTTGATAACTTCTTGTTACTCGAGTTGTGTTGAAATATGTTCAGTTTTTTCCAGATTCTACAGCAGGAAATGAAACAACTTCATCTCAGTGATTCTGTTAAAACCTTGTAGCTGTATTAATCAGTTGTCTACTTACCATTGTGACTTGCTGCTAAACATCTGCGTATAATTTCATGTGTACAGGCTTATGAAGCTTACTGGGACTCTGTTGCAGTGCAGCAGGGGTTGAAAAAAGGAACACTAATCCAGGTTTGTAGATAATTGACATTAGATTTAGATGTCTGACGTTTTCAAGTGATTTAGTTAAATGTACATTTTCTTAGTTATCACTGTTTACGGTTCATGTTGTTTACATAATCACGTTGATAACTGAGTAAATAGTCAACAAATACCGATGTGATGCGGACCTTTGTATCGTATTTTTTCCATGGAAAATTAAATGTTTTGGTGATATTTAGTGGAAATTTGTGATACACAGACCAGATGGGTACATATTTAAGTGTTCCTTGTTTTCAAGATTGACAAAAAAAAATTGCTTTCCACTGATGTTTTTTCTGCACATTTGTCTGTTTTATGCCATAGATACTTTGTACATTTTTATTTATTTATTATTATTATATGTCATTACTGCGGTGAATGTTGCAGGGACCACTGAGAATCAATCCTAAAAGTTACAAAGATTCATACGTTCCTCATCCGGTATTTACACGTGAATTTCTTGTCAGGTTTAAACGACGGCTAAGTTTGCATTTACAGAATGTAAACTTGTTGCTTGTTGCTGTATCTGAAATGTGAATTGCTTATCATGAAAATTGTGCTCTACTGTGTTAGTCGAGGCTGGGGTGTTAATTTCATGCTGTTCACTAAGGGACAGCCTGTCAGCCAGATTTATTTTGACAGTTTAAAATGCTTTATAATCGTCTCAGAATAGGTCATACATATTTAACCTACTCTTACCTCCTAAAGGATGAAGATCCCCAGTAACGTATACGTAATTACGTATACCTTGTAACTCTTTATTACCTGTAGAACATATACTGATCAATTGTGTAGATTTTGATATCATTCGGCAAAATTTCTATACAGCTTCTAATCTCAAAGATCTGTTCCATAATGTTCAAACTAAACGAATATTTTTTATACACGCCACTGACATTACTGACAAACATTAAACTATTTCAGGCAGGATATAGCCGCTATTTGCATGCTTAAAGTGCCATGTTATGTTACTGAGTCCCTAACCGTCCATCCATCTTTGACAATTGAAAACAGATTTCGGCTAAAGCCAGTTTCAAGCGATCGAAATACATGAATCCATTAAGGTGAACTGCTGATGCTGTTGATGTTGGTCTGATACAGAACAGTCATTGAGAATTGGTTTTTATGATGTCTGGCTACTTCACATACTTGTTGTCGAATTTTTGTCAGTTCGTGCTGTTGGTGTAATATACTGATGAAGAAAATTTATTTCATCTGTTAACTTCTAGACAGTTACCATTAATTGATATTAACATGAGAAAGTGTTTTTAAATTGTTGTGTGTTGTTGTTGGATCTTGTGCGTCCCGTTTGTTACTTCTCCGAGATGTTCTAAACAGTTCAGTAAGCAGATCATGTGGAGTTTTCACTGTTTGCTATCAAGAATCGTTGATCAACATTAGTGATGTGTTGTTTGCTGAATTGTAACGTCTAATCATCAGTTTAATCTGTGCTACAGAAAAGAACAATTGTCATCATCAGACAGTTTAACGACGGGAGTTATGTTTTGTTTTAGGACAACAAATCTGACATCTACATCAGTGGCCTGAAGGATCGCAATCGTGCGCTTAATGGTGACGTCGTTGCTGTTTTGATGTATCCACGCAATGACTGGAAGGTGGTTTGTTTATTAACTGTATGTCTTTGCATGATTTATGTACTAATGTATCGATAGTGTATTAAATATTATTTAACATTTATTAAGTTAATGCTGTCTGTATAACAGGCATAAATGTCAACAATGTATGAAGTCCATGTACCTTGAAGAATATTCAGTTTTTGCTGATTACTGAGCATGTAAAAGCTGATATTTGTATGCATGTTATTTGAGACATTACACTTCAAAACTGGCAGCGGCTAGAAGGAGGAAATAAATCCCAAACAAGTGCAACTATGCAGTAATCGTGATAGATGATACTTTGTCTGGTGTCTGTCTTTCATAGTGTATTACTTACTGGCAATAATCTTGCCTCTTGACCAGGTTGCGCTACAGAATTTGTTGCAATGCATGCCAGTTACCAGTCATCCAGCCGAATTTCGTTAAAGTTTGTCTAACAGTTTGAGTGTAGATATCACAGACGTGAAAACAGTTCAGCTGTGAGGGATACACCACTCTCACAGTTTCTGAGCTGTTAGGGCCTTTGCAATTCATCGTGATATGACTTAAGTTTAGTTTCGTTATAACAACATAAATACTTTTTTCCACTCGGTACAAATCGTGTTTGCTGCACACATTACGTACATCTGTTGTACATTACCGTCTTTATTTCAACATCTCTGCCAGCTGATATGCTTGTTAGAAAAAATCGGAATGTTTAAAACCCAGATTAGTAGACAGATAAGTGTTGTTGTTTTACTGTGTTCTTGAGGTGGAACTGTCAAGTCTGGATGAACTGGAGTCGTCTCATTGTCTTCTGGTGAATGATTCTGACGACAGGAAAGAAGATGAATCGACAGTTGTTAACGGAATGATGGGTTCTGGTTCAAATCTAGAACACTCTGAGTCTGAGTTGGTTTCTGCAAAGTTTGCCAACATGTCCCTTGAAGACAAGATGTGCAAACCTGATTTTCACGCGAAAAAGTCTACAGTTTCTTCGCAGTCATCAGCTGCCAGTTCGACAGTGTCATCTTGTGTATCTAATGAAACTTTGTCAGTTCTTACTTCACCGTGTGCATCTCCTGCAGTCCAGTCAGACAGTCCACCGCAGTGTTCATCGACAGACGCTGTCAGACCTCACCAGTCTGCGGACCCACAGAAGCCGACGTCGTCTCGCAGTAGAAAGAAGAGGAATAGGACTGCAAAGAAGAATGCCACAACACCGTCATCAGGTGATACAGCAGACTAGTGTATACATGTCACTTATTGTCTGGGTTAATGTGGCTTCTTTTGTGCAGTAAAAGTGTAATTTAATTGTCCCAACCAAGTTGCAGGATAATGTGGTCATTCTGTTTTTTATTGATGGTTTGTTGTTCATTATTGTTCATTAGTTTATTCGCAATATAACTCGTAAAGTGGAAATAAGTGGGCATCCAGTGATCACTTTTATGAGTTGATATGGCAGTTAATGTCAAACGTCAACATAGCAGATAATTTGATCACAATAGATTGTTCTTTTTAACTCCCTGAAAGTTGCATAGAAGATAGCTAACCTTGGTACAAAAAGGTTAAATCTTCACTTACCTCATACTGTTCACGTGATATAATCATAATCGTAAAGTCAGCTCGTAACGTGCACAAGTGCAGATGTGACCATTAAGTGGTCTATAGGTATTATTTACATCACTGAGTCAGCACATAACTACTTTACACTTGACTCAGCAGATTCCAGACATGAAACAGCTGGCAACAAATTAAAAAGTTTTTCGGGGGAAAATCAAGCAATATGGCAGTTTGCAGCCAGTTGATTTGTTGTGACTGAAAGAAATAGTTGTAGAAGCTGTGTAGAAAGGAATCATGAGTAGTTGTGGATGTTGAGCGGCTACAGCTGCTGTGAGTGAGAATTCAACACAGAAGACGAATGCACAGGCTGCAGCCCGCTGTGTAACAGTTGGCGAGGTCGCGGCAATGAGCCATCGCAGTGCAGCCGTTAGACAACTGTTTACAGATGACACTGCCGACAGCCATGTCAACAGCAAACTGATCCGCACTGGAAAGGTCTGATCTATTCACTGATGCTAATTGTTGTAATGTCTTTTTCTTGATGTGAGTTCAGTTTTTTGTCTATATCTGAAGAAGAGACATATAGTGCTGCAATGGCCATCAACAAGGCAGTGTTGATTGATTAGATGGTGTATATTGTTGATTGATTAGGTCGTGTATATCGTGGAGAGAAAGCACAGTCGTGCTGCGTCGGGAAACATCAAACTGATGGCAGATAACAGCCAGCAGGCGGCACTATTTGCTCCGACCGACCATCGAGTTTCAAGAATCATCATCCCAATGTCAGACTGCCCTCAGGGTACGCACATGATGATGTCACTCACTCTTGGATCACATAGAACAGTTCTTGTCTTCAGTTCTCTATGCCAGTTTTGTTTTTTAGGTTCTGCTAGAAGTAAATTTTGTTTTTACTAAGATGAATTGCTAAATTTGTGTAAATATGTAAACGTGTTTTTGATATCGGTTATCTTGTTCGTTTAATAATCAAGTTTCATGTTTTCTAATCTGTACTCTGTGTGTAGTTAGCTAGTATAACTGCAATAGCTGTATTGTTTGAAAAATTGCAGTAAGGCGTATTTCTCTTGGCTTACAGTAACTTTGCCTTGTGGCACAAACTGCAAGTCTAACCAGTCTCAGTGATGATGAACATCATGTCAAACACTGAAGTCAAAAATGTTGACAAAAAGTAATAACAGAACACGTAGACAGAGTGAATAGAAGCTTATGCTCCTTAGCGTTTAGGCAGTAGTCATTGGCTGGTCACGCTGCTACCACACCTGGGTTTGCCAGGTTAACGATATTACGCGGGACATCTCACATCTCAAACCTTGTATTTGTCAGTGCACTGGAATTACACGCGACTCTTTGGAGATCTGAGATCAGAATCAGTGAACTCTACTGATAAATCAACTGGAAAAGCCGCAGTCTCATGAGTGTAGTGCACATCAGATGTGCTGCCTTATAGAGATCATGTGCCATGAAGGTCTCATTGACTGAAGAAGTTATCTAGTATTCCGTGCCCCAGTCAGTGCTACTGGTATGTATTTACATGTGTCTGCCTGCACTTGATGTAGGTTTCATGCAGCGACCTGATGACTTCAAGAGCACACTGTTTGTTGCACGGATTACTGAATGGGATGAAAATATGCCAATGCCAAAAGGGTTGGTGTTTCTGAGTGTTATTAGCTGTCATGATATGTGTCCTGTTGCCGTCAACACAGCTCTGTAGCAAGACGGACATGCACATCATCATTTAGGCTACCATTCAAACACGCTTAATACTGCTGTAGCATGTCCAGTTGTGTGCTTCGGTTTTTTTTCTGAAACATTTGAACTGTTCCAACAAGATATCTTTTTGATGTTTTAGTGACTTACAACTGTACTCATTTGGTACTTAGCAGAAGCTGAACATTAATCTTAATCTTAGCAGATGCTCTGTGCCTGCTGCTAATGTAAGCACACTATGTTTCACACCCTTGTAGTGCAGTGAGATTTCTTCTTTACATTTGCTGGTCAGAACGTGAATAAGTGACTTTTAACTTTAGGTTTATGTTAAACGGAAGAATTTCAGGCCAAGTTATTCTGACACTTCACTTCAGTATCCGGCTTTTGAGAACAGATCTGTGTTCATGCATCTACAGAACATATACCCGTGGACATCTGATTTGTTTCATATTTAATTTTTTTGGTTGATAACAAAGTGAATTGATTGTTAAAGACAGAGGTTGACTAAGATATTGTCGGAGGCAGTTGCTGATGTAGGTTTGTGAATACAATCATCTGTAGTGAAGGACAAGTGTCGATGAAAGGTGTGAGAGACTCGTTATAGTGGCGTTGAGTGAGAGGTTTTGTTCGCGAATTCGTCCCAGTAGTAAAACAGCTCCCAGCACAGACTACATGTGATACTGAGTACATTCTGATGTCAGTTGTTTGTGGTGGTCATATGCAGACATCTAGTGCGAAGTCTCGGTGAAGCTGGTGAGGTTGAACCAGAGACTGAAGGAATGTTGATGCAATACAGCATCGACACGTCCGAGTTCACTCAGGAGGTCTCTTGTAACACTGGTTATTACTGTTGTAATAAACATTACTCTGGTCATGTCTGGTCCGCAGTGTAAGCAAACAACTCTCATGACTGTTGCCACTTGCCTTTCATTAACTCTATAGACATTGTCATAGACGTTTGCAAAGACATATTAGTAATGATTAAGTACGAACTTGAACTTTGGAAATATGTTGCAACAGTGACCTTGAAATATAAACATAATCTGTGTGAAATGATGACTGATAATATATTACTGATAACATATTTATCACTCAGCATTGCTATGTTGCTGGCAAATAACTGCAAGTGAAAGAATTTATACAGCTGTGTGATACCAAACAGTTCTTTAAAACGTTAAACGGATCCGACATATTGTGCAGAACTGTTGACAGTGGATCATACCCAGGTACTAAATTTAGACTGGCCAGCACAAGATGGCCGTAATGTGAGCTGGCGTTGGACAACTGTCGTGATTGGCTAAACTGTTTAGAGTTTGCAATGAAAGCTCGCTATTGTGTTGACATTAGTATCAGAGATGTGTTTATCCCAACAGTGTTGAGGGATAATACAGCGACATATGTTATTGTTGTTTCCAGGTGCTGGACTGTCTGCCGAAGGACTTGCCATGGTCAATACCTCAGCGAGAGTTTGAATATAGACGTGATCTGCGGTCACAGTGTATATTCACGATTGATCCTAGCACAGCGAGAGATCTGGATGATGCCGTGTCATGTGAAGACATTGGTGATGGTGGGTCCTGCTGCTGTCGTCAGCCTGTTATTATAGCATCTGTCACTTTCTGCCACTCACCTTACTCCGTGTAAGACTGGAACATCCTGAGGGGAATCTTTGGGATTTCCAAGGCAGGATTTTCCAGGCCACATGCTGTTCACTGTCAGTGAACTGATTGAACAACTGTTAATTAGTTTCATTTGTTGAGTTTATTAGAAATGCTCATAACTGTGACCAGCTACACAGTCTTCTGCTTCAGTTTTATTGCAGCTTAACAGCCTCAGTTTATGAGTTCGTATGATGAAGGCAAATGTGTTGTCAGTTGTTGTAAAGAGACACAGGTCTGTGACCAACTTGCCTGACAGATGGTTGAACTACGTTAAACTGCCTAGCAGCATCTGACAAATGTATTGGAAACAAAAACATTGTGGTGGGTGTTAGATTGCAAATGAATTACTCATAGTGTAATAAATAAGTATGTAAGTAAGTAATATGATCGATTAAAGTGTTTAATAATGACAGTCACTTCACAGGAACTACAGAAGTACCATAGATGTAATAAACACCCAAAGAGGTTGGTTTACAGGTGGCTGCCAGAAACTGGCAGAGATTGTGTGCCCTTGGTAGGGTTTGGTTTCTCAAACTGTGTGGCTTTTTCCTGTCAGTCCACAAATTTAGTGGCACTAAATCTAACGAATAGCGTACACAGTTTTTATATACCGGTTCAAATTCATTGTGAAGATTTTGTGCAGTGTGCAGCTGCGCAAAAGTTATGAGATTGTTTGTCAACTCTGTTACAGGGTTGTTTGAAGTGGGTGTTCACATAGCCGACGTATCATTCTTTGTTCAGCCCGACACTGCACTTGATGAGATTGCATCAAACCGCACCACCAGTGTTTACCTTGTGCAGAAAGTATGTCATCGAGACACACTTAACGTGCTAGACTCTACTTTCTGCTACATATTGTTACATCGTAACGTATGGGACAGGCATATTACAGCTTAACTCTGAAGCTCTAATGGTAAAATCTGTTCTGTACATGCGGTACTTGTTTGTACCATTGTAAAATCTTTGAATGTTCTGTAGTTTACTAAAAACTGCCCTTAACTCAGTGAGAAGTAGTTCGTCTTTTGTCTGAATGATGACCATAAGGTACCACCACTATGTGTGAATAATATGACTACTGATACTTTGCTCTCAGTCACAACCCATCAATCAGAGGTCGCATGATTCACTGTGGCACGAGAAGTGTTGGTGCATGCTGTTGGCAGGTGATACCAATGTTGCCTCGCTTGCTGTGTGAAGAGTTGTGTAGTCTTAATCCAGCTGAAGATCGTCTCACCTTCTCAGTTGTCTGGCAAATGACTCCAGCTGGCGAGGTGAGATTGAATTTCGTGACAGTCCGATGGTTTTTAAATCAGTCATATGACTACTGTTAAGCCAGTGGTTATGTGCTTTAATCACCAAGACTGTTGTTGAAATGTTTTAATCCGGATGATGTTTGTGGCACCATGCTGTATTGTAAATTTACTGTGCTTGTGACCTGGCTGTTACTACTATTTGGCCTCGTGTAGGCTCAGGAGTGTAGTAGAATAAGCCCACCTTGTTTCCTGGCCGACTGTTGTAAAAGGCAACTAAACCAGGATAGTTTTGCTGTGTTTTGTGTTGTTTGCTTTTTCTGGGTTGTGTTTAGTTTGTGTATCGTCTGTATTTTTAATTTGTATTTTGTCCTGTATTTTCGAGCATGAACCAACATGAATGGCACTGCGTAGCCTAATTGTGCTGATGTGCCGCTAAGAATCTACTCACTTACTCGTTTACATTACTACTATTTGTAACAGTTGGCATTGTAACTGTTTCAAAAAAGATCTTCACACTAGAACTATAATGCTTTGAAGTTTTAGCTGTGAAAACTGTCTTGGAACTGTGTTGTGTTACGATGATTTCATAGAGGTCTCCAGCCTGCTGTGAGAATGACTGCTGCAGTATTGTGGCCTGTGTTACTGTAGATTGTGAGTGAATGGTTCGGCCGATCAGTCATACGATCTTGTGTTAAGCTCAGCTATGAGCATGCTCAGGTATCATTGTCGATGGTTTTCGCAGATTTATGCTAACAGATTTTAAATTTTCATATTTTCAGTCGTAGTTGATTGTGTGTTGGTAGTTTTCTCAATTTCCTTGCTCATTGTTGGAGTGTGGCCGTTAATGTGTGGGATTGAAATGCTGTCCGAGTGTTGATAAATGTACCACTTCACGTGTGCAGTGCACACATATTGGGTTTAGTGACTTCTATCTACAGGCACTTCTTCATAAAGCCTAGTTCAAGTTGATCACAAGCCGTTGCCTTTGTCACAAAGCAGCTGAGTAAACTAGTGGTGGTACCGGTACTTTAATGTGGCTGAAACAAGGAGGTGGGACATGTATTATCTACCATTTGAGCTGTAACTGCTGCTGAGTACTGTGCCAGTGTAGATGATAAGAGTCTGGGAGGATTCTGTCTTGTTGTACTGTTGTTCAGGGCTTCATTGAAGAGCCGTCGCGTGACTGGACTGAAGATCAGCTGCCTCCGTTGTCTGGCGGTTTCACTGTGTCTGACATCAAACAACGAGTTCTTCAGCTTCATCAGGTGTCGCCACTGTCACAATGTTGTGTTGCCGCCGGCATCATAACTCTTATTATCTGTGTCCTCACTGTCATCACTCTGACATTATTGTCTCCTAATAACATCGTGTGTTAGGGTACTTTTGCATAAATCCTCATTCCAGCCATTGTTAGCGACTTCTCCGATGGCAAGTGTTGGAGTGAGAACTTCTTAACTTCATAAATGTTCATATGCTCTGTCAACTTTTTGCCTGTATTTTAAAATGTCTAATGCAGTTTATCAGTTGTTCATGATTATGCATTTGACATAATACATGACAGACAACTGATATGGAATGGTAAACATTGGTAACTGTGACCACTTAGAAATCGGGCTTACCTGGGCTAAACTGGGCACAAAAAGAATGTGCAGTTTTTAACCCAGTTGGTAAAAAAGAATCAGTTACAATAAAAACGTGCCATTATCTCATCAAAGGCCTCGTCAACAGATCGTGTTTAACAGTTCATTTTCATGTTTATGTGCATTTGTACGTTCGATCCTTTTCTGCATTTGCTCCAGAACTACCGAGTTTGAACCATGGACAGACACTGTGTTGTGGAAGTACGTCTGTGACAATATGCTATTGTTGTGGAGTATATTTGCATGTGTTTAGAGTTTGGCGCAAAGAAACGTGTGAGAATATTTGTCGTGTGTGCTAGATTGCCATGAATCTACGTCGTAAGCGTTTTGACGACGGAGCTTTGAGGTTGGACCAAGTCAAGCTTCAGTTCTCTCTTAACAGTGAAACAGGATTGCCGTGCGGCTACTCTGTCTACCAGCAGAAGGACAGCAACCGGTCAGTATCAGTTGATTGGTTTAACTACAACACTATTGAATCATGGGTGATCATATTGGCTGTAGACCACTATACAGCAGAGATGTATTACTACAGTTATATACACTGTGTCCACGAAAAAACTATAACCCTAGACAATGTACAATAGAAATGTCAAATCCAAACGCATCCTAACCAAATTGTGTGTGCTTGATTATGAATATATCTGCGAAAGAATTGCCAAATTTCATAAGAAAATATTATTTATTACACACTTATTAATATTCAAATTACATACTGCAGTCAGGCATTCAGGCGTCCAGCCCACAGAGCACGTGAGACAGTGCATCTGTTAATTCGTGAAACACCAGACTTCATCATTCCAGCTCTGTGACCAGCCAACAGTCCTGACCTTAACCCAGTCGACTACCAGATTTGGTGGAAGCTGCAGGAGCGT
>Ga0056129_1000266_pt1 | contig 12251 bp, 10 predicted proteins | sample WorMetLIZISLAND1_FD_71118 | JGI IMG/M metagenome (GOLD analysis project Ga0056129, IMG submission 71118) | Marine gutless worms symbiont microbial communities from Max Planck institute for Marine Microbiology, Germany - Olavius loisae LIZARD... ...
CTAAGATTACAGTGTCACTATCAATGACTGCAGGGCCACTTTACAAAGTCACACAAACAGTTCAGTTGTCTGGAAATGAAATGTTAAACAGGAAGGTCTTAAGTTCGCGGCGAAAAGTTAGTTAAGATGATACTACTGTTCGCAGGTAGACCGGGAGAGTGTTCCATTAGGATAGTTCGTGTGTAGAAAACTACAGTAAAGCGGTAATTTTTTGTTTAATTACTTGACAATGACAATGATGTATATTTCACGCTTGCCACTAGTAACAGTCGAATAGGTAAACGTAGAATAACATACCAAAACAATAATATATAATGCGATAATATAAAATGACCACGTAGAGAGGGTAGAATTTGATTTCTATTTACGCATTTTCCATCCTTGCAGTGTCTTCATTCATTTTTTTCGCTCCAGCAGTTTCCAGTTTCTCTCCACTGTTACATTTCAGTCGCCTCACTGCAGAGTCTGGACGACTAAGTGATCAATCTATAGGACAATGAGGCCACCAGACAGAGCCGTGTGTTTAGCTGTGATAGAATGAAATCATTGTAGAATCCACGGGAACAAAGGTCGGTTTAGTTGCCGTCGCGTTCAACTGGAAATCCTCATATATCAAGCCGGTAGGCGAATTGGCTCTACTAAGCTTTAAGCGACCCACTCATCCCCATTTGCGATTTTCACTTCGGGGTAGGGTTACGCCAAATGCTTCTTCTCCGGCAGTTGTAAACCGAATGCGCTCATGTTTTAACAAGATCCTCTCCTTTAATGAGTGCTTAAGGGTTCCACAGGCATAGTTGATCCGGTTCCTAGTTTTTGAATGCGACGACTATGAATATTGCGACGTTAAGAGTATAACGTCATAGAGTCACCTGACGTCATCGATGACGTTACCAATCAACGCGCCATGAGCATTTTCCTACAAGCTCCCTATTGGACACGAACCCCTAAGTCGCTTAGTTTCCGAGATATTTTGCATCAAATTTGCGGACAGACAGACAGACAGAAACGTCGACTGATAATAAGGGTCGCTTAAAGCTTGCAGCGCGCGAGCCAACAAAATTAGTTACGTGCATTGACACGAATAAATAAATAACCAAATAAACAAGCAAGCCGATAGGCGAATTGGCTCGCGCGCTGATAAGCTTTTAGTGACCCGCAAGTCACCATCGAATTGCAACAGTACCGATTATTCGCAATTTTCACTTGGGAGTAGGGTTACGCCAAATGCTTCTTTTCCCACCAGAGTTCTAAGCCGAATGCGCTCTTGTTTTAACGCAATGTTTTTTAATGTGTGTTTAAAGGTTCTTCGCAGATAGTTGATCCTGTCCTAGTTTCCGAACGCGACAACTTTTAATATTGTGACGTCACAAGTATGACGTCATACAGTCACGTGACTTCATCGATGACGTCACCAATCGACGCAACATGTGCACTTTCCTATAGGTTCCCTATTGGACACGAACCCCAAAATCGTTTAGTTTCCGAGATATTTAGCATCAACGTTACAGACCGACAGAAACGTCCTAATCGCGCCGTAAAAACACTGAATGGTCAATTGAATTATCGGGATTATCATCATTGATATAGTCAATGAATCGCAGTCATACTGATGGCTTCGTGGCCACACCATATCACGCCGAATGACGTGCTGTGAGTGTGTGTAAAAGTATTTAAGCGGCTTATTAAAGTGCTTGCTCTTCGACCATTCGGAGCCAGGTGCGTGCTTGCTATCAGCGACGTTGCTTACAGCCTGGTCAGTGGTCATGGCTCCATGGCCTGGTCGTGGGTGGTCTCTGGCCATACTGTGCCAATGACATCTATCAAGACGACCGTTAATGAATGTTTCCGGTACTTACTTAGGATTCTACTGGCGGGAAGCGAAGCCCCTGATACCGACTACATAACAAAAACTAGCTTAGTAGGGCCTAAAACCGACTGCTCCGTTGCGTTACGTTAATTAAATTGCCTACTTAGTGCATATTTTCGTGCAAATCGCAAATTTTGCTCTTCTGACGATTACTTATCGCGAAGTGGTTACAATCACTGAACAAAAATCGTACAGGGACTGTTTCTACGCAATAAGAAATTCGGGCAGATAGTAGAAAAAAACTGGAACTCATTTTCTTCACACAGTCTTGAATATTTATTGCATTGAAAAATCTATAAATCCTTATTTTCCAGTTTCTGATTATTTTCAATTAATCCGATACCACTCCACGAGCGAGTGGCACCACAGAACGATGAATTAGTGCAGAAAATACGCACACAGTACTTGTTGCTACGAAAAACCAAAGAGTGTGACAGACGAGCAGCTAGAACGGCGCTCAGTAAACAGACAGTGTTGTCATGTTTGCTGACAGCCTCCACGGTGACGAGCGTTAATGAATGTTTCGCTCGACAACGTTGGATGACAGCCTACGTAGAATTCAATCTGTCCGGACTGAAACCCGTAAAATTACTCTTCAATCACCGACTGCTAGGTTGTGTTACGTTAATTAAATTGCTTACTTTTTTGTCTTTACACTTCGTGCAGGACTGCAGGTTGCCTGTGATGTTTCAGCACCACTACCGGCGCTTACTTAACCCTTTTACGCCCACTGTTGCCATATGGGTACAGCTACAAAGCATCTTGTGCCAGACCGGGTTAAGCCTGAGCGTCAGAGTGCCCAGAAGTCAAAAATTACAAATGACGGCTTAACCCGGTCTGGCATAGGATGCTTTATAGCTGTACCCATATGGCAACAGTAGGCGTCAAAGGGTTCGCTGAACCAAAGAAAAATAGTTTGACGACTGTTGCTGTATAGCACATATTTAAATCAGTCGTCGCAGATAATACATATTGACAGATTCCATTACGTGCTTCATTGGTAATATGGAAATCACAGTAACTGTCAACAAGAAACGCCACAGATACAGATAGATTGCGTCGATCTGAGTCTAAATAAGTTAATTCTAGGCTATGGCGTCGCTGGCAACAACAGTCGGTCAAAGTTCTTATGCTAGTCAGCGACAGTGACAGTTCAAAGTTCAGCGTTCACATTATACTTGCAACGGTCGCAATCGGTACTTTTGATGAGACGAAAGAAGCTTATAGCAGCAAAAACTGGAATCTGCGGTACGATTACAGGGAGATTTAAAGGAATCGAAAATACTGTTTTCATTGATAAAGAACATGTAAAATGAACTTGCTAAAAGTTCGTCGAAAATGGCACTATTCGATAGGCCTATTACGTTCTATTAGCGGACTATACTACAACTTTTCACTGTTTGTGAGATATTACTAATTGATCAGATTCAGTGATTGACATTAATTTAAACACTCCAGTTTGGTCACGACTATTGAAAGAACGACAGTTTTACTCTTTTAGAGATCCCTTCATGATGGGCGCTACCGAAAAGTTAGTCTTTTCTAGCGATCAACAACGTCTACTAGCAAGCCACGTTTCGTCGAAATCTATCTAAAAGTCTTGTAGTTATATTGTCCACGAACAGACAATAAGACAGACAGGCAGATGCATACTCCGAGATAAATTGCTAGTGCGTTACTTCGGACTTCCTATAGTTGTAATTTACATCGTACCAGGTATACATAGCATATGCCCAATCATATTGATGACAGAAACGATTTTCAGTGGCGCAAATGACCTTCACTAACAATTATTCAAGGTCACCGAGATCAATGACAGCGGTTCAGTGGATCACTTACGTAACTTCCTGTCACTGTTCGATGATAGCTATGATCCACCTGTACTACTTTCTGTAGAATTTAGCATAATACCGCTCGAACTATTAAGTTCGAGCGGTATTATGCTTATTAGTAATTTTGTGAAGCGTATTTAGGCGAAAGGACGACTTGTGGTCAATAGTTCGAACTGACATTCCGTAGAACGAGTAGTCTAAGACTCACTGGCAGTAAACTAATGTCCACGGGCGAGCGTAGAATGTGCGTCGATCCGACAAGTTCTCGCTTAGCTAGGCTACCAGGTCTCAAACATGACCCGATGTCAAGCCCAGGAGACTACTCTGTGCGCCCGCTCTACGTCCATTCTCATAACTCCTTTTCGCCGACGACCGCTATCGCCATGGATTTCGGGACGCACTGCTGCCTCGCTTTGTGCGAAACATTCTGGTGGTCAGCTAGACGTCTTTCTTCTCGATGTACAGTTAATCACAACGAATGTTCGGCGTACGATTACGAAAGCTTTTAAATGTTAGGGCTGCGATTAGCGTTATTTTATTGTCACCTGTTTTGGATTCACGTTATTTTGAGTTTTTCTGCTGCAATCGACTGCATTACTAAAGACGGTTTGTTGTTCTGACTGCTATAGAAGATAATAACCAAATCGCTTGCACATCAATCGCATGCGAATAGTTTCGCATGTTTAACACATAACTATATAACTAAATAACTATATATTTAAACTGCCGATCTAAATATGTAGTTTTTAGCGCACAACAGCATATATGCTTAGCGCGCCATATGCTATCGCCCGTCCGTCTGTCTGTCTGTCCGTCAGACGAGTAGATCTGTCAAAAACGGTTGAAGCTAGGATTATGCAATTTTCACACTACGGTAGCCCCATCAATTTAGTTTTTGCCAGCCAGTTAAGTTTCATCCAGATGCTAGGGGCGTCAAACAAGGGTGGGGAGGGAAAATAAGCTACTTTCGAGCTAAATGCGTCAATATCTCGAAACCGGTGAGAGATACGTCCAAAGTTACTATTAATGATTACTAGGAAGTTGCATGTGCGCTTTCGATTGGCACCAAGTTCGATGACCTTGGATGACCACGAACTGGTGTAAGTTTGAATTTTCGGAGAATTTCGTGGCATTTCGGAAATATGGGAGGCAAAACGGCGAAAAGATTGTGTTTCTTGCATTGATTTGCCGTAGATTTTTTCGCTAGGGGCCTTCATACACACACTGTTGTCGCGCGCTCACCTTAGCGTTAGCTAGGCTTTCTTGCTGGTTAATGTTTACAAATTTGTCACTTAAAATAAACAAATAACTGCGTTTCAATAATTTAAATTAAACAAAATTTATTTAACTCAAATGTACAGAAAAGTTAGAAGTTGCAGTTAATCTATCTGTCCGTTTGTTTGTCTTTTATCTGTCTTATATAGACCTGTGTTGTCTGATTCAAATTAAATTTATGTAAATGTCTACATGTATGTAATTACTGCATACAAATACGGTTGAAATAGAAATAAATTCATGGCCTGTACCATTCTCCTTCTTCTAGCGATAGTTTAAAAGCCTCGGGAAATCCGTTTTGGATTCGCAAAAAACTTTACATATATGCTAAATATGACAAAACTCAGTTACGTAACATTTTGTACACGTGTATATGCATGCAAGTCAGTCAGCCATGTACTAGTGTAAACAGTTAAAATACGGACGTGCTACCGGTGCAGACCGATTTGGGGGTACTTTTTGGTAATTAAATTTTTTACATGCGTATCTTATTCCGTTGCAGAGCGAGCACGTGTTAGCGCAATACATTGACGTTGTCACGTGAAATGAGCAAATTCGGCGGCTGTTTCTATAACACTTTGATGACATGCGTGGCGATCAACAGAACGTGTCGATCTTGTTTACCGCCCGGTCAGTCGAATAATGACGCGCACGATAGAAATCAAAATCTTGCTTACATATTCTGAAAGCACAGCTGAACAGTTTATTTATGTGTGAATTTACGTGCGTTTCATCTATGCAGCTGTTATGTGTGTAGTTTGACGCACGCAACCGGATACCTTGCATCCATCACCTAATCGTCCCAAAGAAGAGCCACAAAAACTACCAGAGTGTCCCGATACCGGTCCGGCTGACACACAGGCGCAGAGTGATCGTTGGGACGGCTTGGCATTGTGGTTTCAGTCTGCTGGCAATTTCTACGCTAATACAGATCGATAGGCGACATCTCCGTGTCGCAAACAATCTACGTTCATCATCGCTGTGCGGAGGTTAATAAATATATATTCTCGCCAACGGCATAAAAGTGAAGAACGGTTAAAGCTGAACTGAAAAAACGAGGTAGTAAAAACCACAGTTTGACATAGCGACTCCAACAACTGCACATGAAGCAGGACGATAGTCTAATGCTGGGACGGTGCATAGCTGGGCAATAAATCGTTATAACTGTACTGTATACAAGTCATGTATACATAAAGTAGGCCTGTTCTGCGTTAGTGGGAAATCGTAATATTCACAAGTGGTGATACAGTTATATTTTGACATTTTTATCAACAAAAAATGGCAAAAATATGAAACTAAAAACCACGTTGCTTAAAACAAAACAAAGTCCGAGCTACACTTGGTAGATTTACACCACAGTGGCAGTAGTCTAATAGGAAGACGCTTATTAGCTGCGTGCGACGGTTAAAGATCGTCAAATTTCAACGTAGACAGTAACGTCTTTATTGCGCTGGGCACAGGCAGTGTAATAAATAACGTTCAGTGTTCGCGTGAGTCCATTCTTGATGTAGTTCGGTCAGTTCGGATTTTATACCGCCGTGAAACGGAAAATCAGTCTTCGTTATCTGCCAGTAGCGGCATGTGTTTGAGCGGATATTCGTTGCCATTACTCACACGTCCACAGTTCAACTTTCGCTCACCGAATCATCTGAGTAACTTTAGCTGTAACTGTGACCAAAATGCAAATTCAACTGAAAATTGCGTGTCTGATTGGCGATCACACCCAGCGCCGATTTTTTGACTCCTCGTGACTATACTAGCCGAAGACAAAAACAAAATAATATACGGCAGCAGACGATAACTCGAGACCGTAAAATTGTCCTTTAGACAAGTAACTGAAGATCTGCTGTGTAAGATGTGTGGCTATTTTGTATATCAATGCAAGTAGCACTTAGGTAGCACTGAGATTAGCACGCGTAACCAAAAACAAAAAATAAAGGAAGAAACTAGGGGCTACAAAAAGCAACGCCAGTGTCCACTAACCGGTCTGAGTCCAAGATCTGTGACGGCAGTCCAGTTACGTAGCCAGGGGAATGCCAAGGGGTGCACCGCCCCCACCCCTGAGATTGTGTTCATTCTTCATTCAGGTTTAGCTGACCATACTCAGCTATGTAGTCCATGTTAAACACTTTTATCATATTATCGTATCGTATCGCATAAATCACACATTATGAATAAAAGCAGAAGAGCCTAAATAAAGTACACATGCACCGGTAATATACAAAATAATCACAACGAGAAAGTTTACCCGCGTTAGGATCCTGCGCGCCGGATCTTATGCCGAAGTCTGTTGCAGCAAAATAAATACCAAAGCACATGTAAACAACAATGGTCAGCTAATGTGAGTCAGTAAATACCACATTGGCCTTTGAGCCAAAAACGTAAAACAAGAAAGCTGTGTTACTGCGCAGAACACCGCGCGAAGCGAAGGCAGTGTATCCAAGTGATTGGATGCGAAAGTTTAATTAAAGTTTAAGTCATCCGGTAAAAGTATCTGAAGAAGCGAATAGGTTTCCTATAGGTAGCCCATCGTAGTTAACCCTCTATCTCGCACCGTCTCTGAGATATGACGAGTTACAGGTAGAAAAAACGTGGTCTTTTTCCACACAACCTACTTCGCCCCCAAATTTGACAAAGTTACCCTTCGGAATCTTCTGACGATGTTAGAGTCCCCAAATATAAGTCCGTGAAATTACTTTCCGGCTCTCTCAATGTATGTGATCAAAATCCACCAACATTACAGACGGACAGAGAGACGGAAAGACGAATTCTCATAGGTGCCCATAGTTTGCAGCCGAAAAGCGACTAAGAAATACGAATGCCGTCAGTTTTATTGACTGTCCTAAACTTGTGTAATCAGAACCGCTGACGGTCGGCTAGTCTAATTACCAGTGGAATATTCATTGCTATCAACTGTCGATGGTGACGACATTTCAAAGGCAAAGGCATCATCAGGCTTCAGCGCACAGCCGTCGCTGGCCAGATGTCCGTCCAGCTGATAATGACTGTCTTTCTTGTTAACTCTTTTACTACTGAAGCACAGAAGAATGCGACAATATTCGATGACGTGTGCTTAAATTTATACTAATGTTTAACCATTTCTTTTTAAAAAAATAGGTTCTACTTTAACTAGTATTTTACTGATTCGTAGTGCAATTTGTAATTTCTAAAATATTTTCAAATTGCTGTTCACTATTTTTATTAAACAAATTCTATAGTTTTAATTCCATTTCTAATTCCTATTAATAAAATATTACTGACATCCAGCGTAAACGTATTTCAGATGTTTGCGAAACTCGTTAAAACTTTGCTGATTGTCTGCGGCGAGTCATCCCCAGATCTATACTGCAGCGCACTGGTTAGCTTTAGAATGGTCTGGGGCTTTGGGTATGGTTTGCGTTGCACCCTACACATGATAGTCAACTTGGTTCTGGGTTGGTCTGACCAATTTGGTGACCATTCGTCCACGTTACATGATATAGACAGTAAGTGAAATTTAACAATTCACTGGGTAGTCGCACGTAATATTATGTAACTTTGTCCAAGTTCAAGATTTTACTAAGTAAAATTTTACAAATTGGTGTAGATCTGAACATGTAATGACAATCTTTATTTCACCACGAATGGTACCAAAATAAAAAATACAACAAAAATAAATTGATTAAACTATAATATAAAAGCAAACAAGTTACCCACAATGAGCGTTCAATTTGTGCAAAAACCTAGCAGTGCGCTTACACAAGAGTTCACTCAGTAGTGCAAAATTAAAGAAATGTAATAAGTGTTTAAAATTTTGCTTAAACGTTCTCAGCCGTTGAGAAAAATTCAGAATATTTCAGAGATGAAACACGTTTTGACTGACTCATATATTGTTGTCATCGGAAGGCGACTACAGACCAGTGGTGAAGCTGTAGTCGGCGGTGAAGCCAGCGCCCGTCGACTCTGGTCTGCTGACGAACGTCACCGTCAACCTGCCGCTGGGTCCACTCATGATCGCCGGCGGCAGTCGACGACCGCAGTAGACGCCGATACGCGACAACGACGTCGCAACGTCGTCGTCATCGACGTACAAAACGTCGACCTTCGTGCACCTGCGTGTGACGTCACACAGTCGACCGACTACTATTGGTTGTTCGTCACGTTCGTACAAAATGCATCGTTATTCTGTAAACTTTGACAAATCCGTGACGACTTCGAAAGATGCTGGGCAGACCTTTTTCCAATGCGATACTCGTTAGTATCGGGCTACAGACAAGTCATTGCCAGATGGCGTTACATAGTAGCCTTGAAATTAATTTCAGTCTTTCGACATACAGCGCAATGAGTTCAGATAGCCGGGTGCATTGACTAGTTAGAAATAAACATTTAACGCATGAGAGTTTTTGTTTGTAGACTTTTCATATTAATGACCTTTCATTTTGTGTATTAGTGATGTAGCTCCATAGCCGCCTCTGTCTGATGACGGAAACTATACTTGTAGGCTTTTTGATTGAGCATGGTTTTACGTCTGCGCCAACACAATATAGGTTATACGGCCGACGGTTTTTACGGGTCTGATGACCCAACCAACAGTGTCAAAGTACTGAGGGAGGGTGGTTAGTCATCCAGACAGGCCTCAATCTAACCATGCTCACCTCACCGTGTTACAATACTACAACATGTATGCAGATATTACATAAGAAAATAATCTAACACATACAAAGTAACCTAAGCACAGTGAGTGAACTCAGTGAGATGAAGCCAAATCTGGTAGACAGAACCTGTAAGCTGCTCAAATTACTGTGCAACTACAGAAAGCTACACAATACTACTACTGGAGAGCAGTTATGGAAATATTCCCTCTTGCTCCTGACCAAACCATAGCTCAGTTGTGGTCCAATGGAGTTTGAGGGGGGGGGGTACTTGTAGGCTTAAGCACGTTCAGTCCGCTCTGTGATGTCTAAGTATAAACCAGTCACTGGATCAAGTCATTCTTGTGTGGGTTGACGAATAAACATTGGCGACTGTGTTGCCACAGCTGCCGAAGAAATAATATGAAATCATAAGGCTGCAGAAATTAGAGTCATAGTAATTTTCACCGATGTGTTTTACGAAGCATTATTAAATACCAAAACTCATTGTATGTTATACTAAGTGTCTGTCTGTGTGTGTCTACACTTGCTACTTACGTAACAGTTAGAGCAAATATACTAAATAACATTTGGTTAAAGCTCTGCTGTCAGCACTTCTGCCTTTGGTTGCTAAGTCGGTTAGTGCGACGACTGTTAATTGAACTGGCCAGTATAGGCCGACGTGGATGGTCGGTAAGCTATGGTCTGCGGTGGTACCTATATGCGGCTTAATTGTGTTTAACTCTCGACGGATCACAGCATCGCAAACGTCACACGCAACTAACTTCGCTGTCTTCCACTTCTTCTTTCGCTGCTGCAGCAGCTACTGCTGTAGCGGCATGTACATGTAGTCTACTCACTCCCTCACACTAACCTTTACAGCATTCTCCACGCACTTCGCTGTCCAAAGTTTAGCTTTAATGACGACATTGTGCACTTTATAAATTTTTGATAATTATTATCCCGATAGCGGATATGCAATGAGCCAATCAAGGTGGCCTTGGCGTTAGGGAAGTGTCATCATCGAGCTCATAGGCGCTCTGGTGTACCACATTGTTATTGTATACTACCAGGGTTTGCTGTCCGTTGTTGGCATGAGCGCATCGTTCGCGCATCTGATGTACATATCTTGTAAATAAACTTATACATTTCTTCTACGACTACAAGCATACACTGTGAGTCATAAAAACCGAACACTTGATGTTTCGCCATAACGTTAGCAAATGTGAACCGCTTTATAAAGTTGTTTCACCAGAACATTCCGGAGAAAACGTGCTATGTACTGACACTGACACTGAAACTGAGTTTATTTCACCCTTGCGGCTGGGTAGCCGAATAACTGAATAACAAATTACGGTAGAATACACAATGTGAAACAAGTGCAATTAAAGACAGTGACAACAATAACAATAACACAATAATAACAATTAAAAAACCTGGGTGATATTTAGAGAGGTGGTTGGTAATTATAGAGAGCGAAATTAAGAAATGATTGAAACCTTTTGGTTCGTGAGATGTACGATAATAAAGACACACCTCACCTGGAATGCGTCACTACACTGCCTCGTGAAGTAGAAGATTCAAAAATGCTAGCTTTTTAGACAGCATACACAATGAACTGCTGTTGTGTTCCGGTAATTATGATATTTTGTCATCACTTATATGCTAAAGTACTTGTTTCACTTTTGTCATTTCACGGAAGTGCACCTGAAATACTATACCCAAACATACCCATGTCCTACCAAGTTTTCGTTATTAGTGAAGTATCTGGAGGATTTTTCACATAATATATGTTAACTATAACAATCCAAGTAAGAAATCGGTAGCACTAATTTTCGCAAGGTATTGCAGTAACACAATGCAGATGACGTGGAAATATTTAACCGATTTACATGGCAAATTTCGTGCTAATCTGCTGGTTAAAGAGTTTTGAAAATCGGTTCACATTTGCAAGTTATTTTACAGTTTATCAACTGTAATACAGCAACAGTCCATTGTGAATGACCCCAAAATATGTGGCTATATTAAATCTTAAAATTTCACAAGGTTGGCCTGGTGTAACAACGCGTTTCAGGTGAAATGTGAAGTCTTTATTACTGTACATAAAACGCTTCCTGGCAAATTTCATTGCAAAAGAATTTTTTTAAATCGGTTACATTTGCCAAAGCTATGATGAAACATTGAGTGTCGTGTTTTTCGACTCACAGTGTATATCAATCACGTAGACGAATGCACGGTAGAACCCGAAGGAAAGAGCTCTGCTGCATCATCGTACGGAATATGCATGTAGTCATGTATGATGTACATAATAATGAAAGACCACTGGCCACGGTTGACATGGGTCACATTTCTATCGTGTACGGCTACTGCTCAGTAGACATAATCATCAATCGACAGTGCATTATAATGCAGCGGTTGCAGCTCGCGGTTGTCTGCAAGAAAGTAAGATGAAACAAGAAATATTTTAGATTGTAGCCAATCTAATTACTCCTCGCGCATTATTGTTGCTCATATTCCCGCAAAGCTGCTCTCGAAATTTTCCAAGATGGCCTACGCCGCCTGTTGGATTTAGTTCAACCGGAAGTAGAAGCACACGATAGGTCGACCCCGAAAACATTACTCTAGAAACAAACAGATAATCCATGGCGGAGACATCACCATTTGAAT
>Ga0056129_1000268_pt1 | contig 12200 bp, 10 predicted proteins | sample WorMetLIZISLAND1_FD_71118 | JGI IMG/M metagenome (GOLD analysis project Ga0056129, IMG submission 71118) | Marine gutless worms symbiont microbial communities from Max Planck institute for Marine Microbiology, Germany - Olavius loisae LIZARD... ...
CCTTGTGGACCTGGTGAACCCTGGACACCGGCCAAACCAATTTGTCCTTGTGGACCTTTCTGACCTGGTGACCCAGCCTGACCAAGACGACCTGCCAACATACCAGACATCAAAGACATTCAGTACGTCGCTCATATCATCACTTCTGGCAGCACTTTAAAAGCTGCTTCTTTCAGTGAATGACCAAATCTTCCGGTAAGAATGTCACTGTGATGTCAGTTCAAGAGTTTTCGATCTGCGTCAGAGATACATCGAGTTCCACTCAAAACGAACCATCATTCAAATAAGACCAATAACACACACTGTTTTATTTCACATTTCACACTTGCAGCTGAATATCTGGGTAACAAATTTTAACGAATAAATACGATTGCACAAACAGGAACGGTGATATAATAGCACAGTGCATTGTATTGTATGTATAGTTGTTTTGATTCACTTACTGGCCATTGGCATTATTCACTCACCGAAATGTAAGTTGGTCACTTGCCAAAAGACAGTGTGATCTGCTGTTTGACTGCACAAACTGAATCACAGCTGGCTACAGCGAGACAACATCATTTTCCACCTTCGTTTGGGTCACAAAAGATTCAGATCACGGACATTATTTGTCCGTTGTTTCTTCTGCCAACAGATGCAGCAAAAAGCAAAATTTCAACGAGAGTAACACACCTGGACGTCCTCTGTTTCCAGACTGTCCAGGTGAGCCCTGCAGTCCAGGAGGTCCAATAAATCCGGGAGAGCCAGTGAACCCTGGATCTCCTCTCGAGCCTTGCGGACCAACTGCTCCATCTGGACCTGGAAAGCCAGCCTCTCCAGTGTTTCCAGTGGCTCCGGGCGGACCACGCCGTCCTCTCGCACCAAGGAAGCCAGCAGCACCGTTTGCACCAACCGGCCCTGGTGCACCCCTTGGTCCCTGCTCGCCACGAAGACCGATCAATCCAGACAGCCCAACGCTTCCTGGACAATTAACGCAGACAGTGTGTCATACTGTAGCCTGCTGAATTGATTTCACTATAACTAACAGAGTACTTGGCGTCCTTCACCAGCAGAGCATGAGCGCTTGTACAGAAACAATTTCCGTACAGAAAACAAATGTCAACATACTGTAAATAGATGTAAACGTCTGACAAACAGTGAATGAACAGGAAAAGTCTTGAATTGCAACGGATTCTAACATTGTTACAGCCTTCATCACTATTATCATTATAGAATAATGCAAACTAAGCAAGCACAGTTGAAAAGAAGTTCGTTAGTTGCAAAAATCTCAATAATATGTCATCAAAACACTTTTCTGCAGGAGATTCTTAACTTTTTTCACACAGGCCTATACTGTTGTTGAAACCGCTAAATACTGTCATATAGCTGCCAGCCTACAAACCACCTTCATGGACTAGGCTCGGATTGTATTTTCGGGTGCATTTAAATAATACATCCTAAAATTACTGCATGAACATTCCTAGGTTTTTCCTATATGATAGTTAAGTGGACCTACTTGCTGTTCAAACCAAATGCATACCTTGAGTTCCTGGTGGTCCCTGCACTCCAATAAGACCAGTATCACCTGGTTGACCAGTGAATCCTGTGGCTCCTGGGTCTCCAGTAGCACCTTGTTGACCATTGATTCCAACATCTCCTGGCGTCCCAGTTCCTCCAGTGAAGCCAATGACTCCAGTGGCACCAGTGACACCTCTTTGACCGACAGCTCCATCCCTGCCACGAGGACCCTGAATTCCAGCCTGACCAGTGGCACCCTGGACACCCGGAGGTCCTGATTCTCCACTGAACCCGGTGTCTCCAGCCCCTCCCGGCTGACCAGCATCACCATCTGCGCCGTCCTGACCTCGAGCTCCGGGAGGACCTCGAGGACCTGCAGTCAACAGACGACACTCAGGGCTGTATGTGATGACAAATAGATGACAGATAAACAGTACCGTAATTATTCTGTCAGTTATGGCTGAGCTATTTGCCGACTCCAGTAGACCTCACTTCAGCTGTCAGTCAACAACTGCCATTAAACAAGTCTTGTTGGCTAGCACCTGTTCCAAATATCCTGCCATTCTTTCAGTTCTGCCTGAAAGAATGAGAGGACAAGAGGACATTGGAAACAGTTGTGAGGGTAAATAGCTTGTTAGACTGACTGGCAAAATTCCACACTGTAAAACATGATGCAGTGATCAGTCACTCTTACCTTACACACTAATTACAGAGAGGATCTACCAACGTGCCACTCTTGCTCTCTCTCACTCACAGTTAAGCACATACTGGTGGATTGTCTTAACGTGGACACTATCCAACACAGATTCTTCAAGGTTTCATCTCGAAATAATCTCTTTGAAAGCTCTGACAATCATGTTGTTATTCATTTTGTCAAAGAGACCCAGAGCTACACAGAGCATGGTATTGCTGTGGCAAGTCATCCATCCGTCTGTCTGTCCATCTGTCAGTAACATTGAGGTATCGTGATTCGTGATCACACAGGTTGGAATTCTTCGAAAATATTTCACGGTTAGTTAGCCTGGGGTGTTCGCTCTCCGCAGACCTTGACATCACGGATCTACTCCGAGGGGAACACCCCAAAATTTTAGCCGGATTAGGGGTGGGTATGAAAAGTGGCTTTCAGCATACAAAAGCTCTAATATCTCTGAAATGTGGCAAGATAGCACTAAGGTTGCTATTGAAAACCATTAGCATGTCCTAGTATACACACTTTTGATTGGTGCCAAAATCAACGACCTTGGATGACTTTGAAGGGTCATTATGCAACTCTGTTTCAAAAACGTGCACCATGATGTTGTTATTGATTTATTTTCAGTTTCACATTCAATCTGCTTTTAGTCGCCAAATGACTGCCTACAATGGCCTCGATCATTCGTAAGCTGAAGCAAATAACAATCAAAGAGTAATTTGGCATAGAAAAAACACGCTGCATCGCAGGGTTACCTTGCGACAACATGGCTCTTGTTTACAATTGTTTAATGTTTGTCATCACAGTTTTATATTAGCTGAATAGCCTCGATTTTTTTTGTTGTGTTTTATCTTTCGTACCATTTGATGGCACTGATAGTGATATGGCCCTCTCTGTGCTAATGCACCACTCCCTCACTCACCTGCTTGTGCCCTTGTCTCAGCCAATCAGCAGTCATCGTTAGTCTTCCACTGTGAACCACAGACACCATTTCATGCCACTAATCACGCGTAAGTAACATCAGGTACAGAAGTATTACCTGTAGCTCCCTTGTCTCCAGATGGTCCACTTGGCCCTGTAGCACCGCGTGGTCCCTGAGGACCAGGTGAGCCAGCCTGACCTCGACGTCCCACATCGCCAGTGTCACCAGCATTACCAGTAGCTCCAGGAGGTCCAAACACTCCAGCAGGTCCAGCTGGGCCTTGATCACCAGTCATTCCCGTCGCTCCAGGAGAACCGCGGTCACCGGGCTCACCAACTGGCCCCTTCCGACCAGCATTACCAGGCGATCCAATGATACCACGAGGTCCCTTCTGTCCTGGCGTTCCAAAAGCACCCGGAGTGCCTGGCAAGCCTGGCAGACCTTGAAGACCACGGAGACCTGGCTGTCCAGTACCACCTGAAACAAATGACCAATCGCGGCATAAATAAAACTCAACAATAGATGGTTGTACCAGAAGAACAACTTTGGGCAGGCCAACTCTACGATTAGCAGATAAAAGGCGATGTTGAAGAAGCATACTACATAAGAATAGATTCATAAACTTGCCACAAGATATATTTATCCTGGTAAAAAAACATCATTCTTCCCGCATTGTACACGTCGTGTTTAGCAGCTATGAAACAGCGAACCTGTCAGGAACTGGTCTCAGGACCCTCATATTACCATTACTCTAACAACAATTGACTGACTCCTCAGCTGTCAGTTGTAATTCAGCCTGTTCTAGGCAGAGCTGCTGACAGCAAAACTTGAAGAATTTTATCACTGACAGATATTTGTAACCTCAAATATGATATACCATAATAATGACAATAAGACTCTGTCAGTAGTACTTACAGAACACAAATACAACACAGAAACATCATACTTACCATCTGGACCAGTAGCTCCGGTAGCACCACGTTGACCTAAATCACCAGGTTGACCTACATTTCCTGGTTGTCCTTGTGGTCCAGGTGATCCAGGCGTTCCTGCAGTTCCAGTTGCACCTTGAGTACCTTTATCTCCAGGAAGTCCGGCCTGGCCAATAGGACCAACAGGTCCAGGCGGTCCTGGATTACCATCTGGTCCGGCAGGACCCGGGTCACCGTTTTGACCTGGCTGACCATCCTGACCCGACTGTCCTCTGAATCCCGTGGCTCCAGTAGCTCCAGGCTGTCCATTGGGACCTGGGGCACCTGTTATCAAAGTCAACAACAAAATGACTTGCAACCATGCAACTGAGAGATCTGTATGCTATGTATGTTTCTGTATGTATGTCCACCAGTCTCTATACATGCAAGTATGTCTGTAATATGACAAATTAATAATTGAAACTATTTGACTGTAATAACTTTAGTCTGTAATGTTTTTGACAATGAAAAAGGTCAAGTCACAGGATTGCTTGTATGGAAGCGGTACACCAAACAAAACTAAATTAAAAGCATGTAAAAGAAGACTTAAAGGTGAAACCGTAGACAGATAACATGGTGTTTATCATTATTTGTGCTGTGACGTAATGATGAAATATTGTCATCAGTGCTTCATGGCAAAATGGTAGTTCTGCTGCACATGAGTGCTAATCCAAAGCAAATGATCTTTATCAAAGTTTGATAACATGTTGCTGAGCCGAGCCAAAGAAAATATTAAGCCGATGTTTGTGGCCAAACTTTGGCTTCAGCGGAACTCTGGTCCCTCTATTTCAGACTGATTATTCGTCGTACCTGGTTCACCTTGGAATCCAGGCTGGCCCACATCTCCGGGGTTACCAGGAAGTCCTGCCTGTCCAGCAAAGCCTGGTAGTCCTTGAGGTCCAGGGCTGCCAATGCTGCCTGGCTCACCAGATGGTCCTTCAGGTCCAGTGAACCCTGGCACACAAGCACACACATTGCACACGTCCAAGACATCGACATCCAGGCCACAGAGCGTCTCACAATGTCACATCACCGCTATCGTTGACACAGTACCTCAATGACATTCAGCGCTCAAACAATCACTGAATCATTGACAATGGCAGGGTGTATTCGATAGAGACAACTAAGTTGATACGTGTGTAAAATGGATATGCCTATTTTGGGCAAGCAATTAACAAACAATAATTATCAGTTACTTTCTTAATTTTAGCTGTCCTCCCTTCGAGGATGGGCGACCCTTCCTTGCATTACGACATCCTGATCCTGATGGATATCAATGTTCAATTACAAAACAGCTCGATGTAAGCAAGCTGAGTGGCTGGCAATACCTGCGTGTTTTTCTCACAAAATAAACTGGATCATGGGTAAACTATAGATCGTGTTGCCATCAACATAGCGACACATACAGTCATACATTGCTGTTCAACCATATCCTGCTTTTACAGAGTTACTATCCGCTAAGCCAGTCCATGAATTTGTCGCTAACTCAAAACAGGCTATTTTTCGTCAAAGCTCCACTACGTCATTGAACCATCACTTGATCTATTATTCAACACTTTCAGTTAACTCTCTGAGTGTCTGACGACTTCCACATCCGTGAATACTGTCACCTTGCACATGAGGTTAGCAAACAACATCGTACACTGCTGCTACTGTTTTGCAAAACACTTTCTTTTGAACAGTCTCGAAGGAAGTCAAACTTGCTAACGTTAACGGCTGTCTATCGACGTGTGACTCAGTATTCAATACTCGACATTTGACAAACACCAGACAAGTTGACAGTCAACACACTACATTGGAGAAGATGTAACACTGACCTTGTGGTCCTTGAGGTCCACGGAATCCTTGACGACCATCATTTCCTGGGGCTCCAGGATTCCCAGCTGGTCCAGTAAATCCGACGTCACCTTGTGCGCCCACAAAACCAATAGGTCCTTCCTGGCCATCGCTGCCCGGCTGTCCTGCTGTTCCAGGAAGTCCAGCTGCTCCACGATCACCCGGTGGGCCATTCCGGCCGGCGAAGCCCGGGGAGCCGATCTCACCTGGTGAACCACGTGGACCTGGTTCTCCACTGAATCCTGTTGCTCCTCTGTCACCTTGTAGCCCTGGTTGTCCCGGCTGCCCTGAGGTCCCTGGATTACCCCTACGGCCAGACTGTCCATTAGGACCTTGTCGACCCCTAGGACCTTGGATACCGACAGAACCTTGTGGACCTTGTGGACCCACTGGACCTGCGGGGCCTGGAGAACCTTGAATGCCTGGAGATCCTGGCTGGCCATTATCACCAGGAGCTCCACGAGGTCCAGGACTTCCGGCATTACCAGCAGGACCAGAAGGTCCTGTAAATCCGAGTGCGCCCTGAGGACCCTGATCACCTGAAGGACCTGGTGATCCAGTGTCGCCTTGTTCTCCTGGTGAGCCATCCTGACCTCGCTGTCCCGGACCTCCTCTCGGACCTGGTGATCCAGCGGAACCTGCGCGTCCAATAGGACCCTGGTCTCCTGGCTCTCCTCGGGCACCTGCAGAACCTTGTGGGCCTGGACTGCCGATGCTTCCGGGTGGTCCAGGGTTGCCGATAGCTCCTGGTTGACCTGTGATCAAAGACAAGTTACACATATAACAAGTGGGACTCCATCAGTGAACAGCGCCAAGTCCAAGTCTTATTTCTCAGAATCTCTGCAGTCAATCTGTGACGTTAATGAAATTCTTAGATTAAAAATTTGTTCCAAAGCAACAGCGAAACTGTGTGACTATGATTATGAGCATAACAGTTTAACGTTATCTGTATAAGTACACTTTGAACTACATCCATACGTCTGGTTTACAACCAGAACAAACGACGATGTATCCCATACTGCACTGCACTATAAGTAGTTCACTAAAGGATGGAGGCTGTGAATCATTCGAGTTATGTTAATAGTCGTTCAACAGTGATTACTGCTAACACTACGGACATGGCCGATGCTGTTTGAGACACTGTTGGTTCTCTGTTATTCTACACACCACCATCAAAAATGTCCATACACCATGTAATGCACACTTCGTCAGCTACAACAGATGCCTACTACTGCCATGCTTCCTGGCACAGAGCACTAACTACACTGGTTGACAAAAAAGTTGACCATAGTTTCTCAATTTACATGCTCACCTTGCTGTCCATTTGGTCCAATGGCGCCGACCAGTCCAGGCAATCCGACACTGCCAGATTGTCCCGGCTGACCAACTGGGCCCGGACTGCCAGATGGTCCCATGGGTCCAGGACCGCCCTGTGGTCCACGTGGACCTTGTTGTCCGGCAGATCCAGGTGGTCCGGTGTCTCCAGCCAGACCTGGACTTCCATCTGGACCAAGGTCTCCAATAGCTCCTCGCTCACCACTCACTCCCGATGGTCCGGTATTTCCAGTGGCTCCATCCTGACCTCTGTCACCTCCAGGTCCAGGACTTCCCGGTCGTCCCTGAGGACCGGGATTACCGGCCGGACCTTGGACGCCGTCCTGGCCTCGGTTACCCTGCTGTCCTGGCTGGCCTGCTGCACCGGGGCGTCCATCTGGGCCAGGTGGACCTCGTTCTCCCTGTTGACCCTGAGGTCCTGGATTACCGCTAGGTCCTGCAAACACCACCAACACCGACACACTATAGTTCACGGCCTAACTCGTGACAACTCACACAGCGCCCAGTGACTCCCTGATCTTACTTACTTCCTTGCTCTTGCTTACACTGGTGCTTGGAGACATCATGCAATAATGATGATAATCATGATAACAATGATAACGAAGATGACGTCAACACAAAAGACTACAAAATATCGTCATAGTTGGAGCTGGTGTGTAACTGTCATCTGGAGACTTTGAAACGCACAGATAAACAGTAAACACGGTCTTCATCTCGAGTCCAGTGTACCACACCAAAAACCAGTAAAACACTGCTAGCAGAGTAGATCAGACCTGGTTGTCCTGCCGTGCCCTGAGGACCGGTTCCTCCAGTAGGACCCCTTGGACCTGCTGTACCACGATCACCGACCTGTCCGACTGGTCCAGTCGGTCCAGGACTACCCATTGGCCCGTCAGCACCGTTTGGTCCAAGAGGACCTGGCAGTCCAGGTTGACCAACACTACCGGGACTTCCTGTTCCTCCTTGACTTCCAGCTGCACCAGGAAGTCCATTGGCTCCAGGTGGACCTAAAACGTCAATAATAATAGTAAGACAAAATTGAACAAATCACAAACCACCCTAATGGCTGACTGACACAGACATATGTGTTGTTAACCCTATAACGCTCACTGTTGCCATATGGGTACAGCTATAAAGCATCCTATGCCAGACTTGGGTTAAGTAGTCATTTGTAATTTTTGACACCAAACACTCTGACGCTCAGCCCTGAACGTCATAGTGCCCGAATGTCAAAAATTACAAATGATGGTTTAACCCGGTCTGCCACGGGATGCTTCACAGCAGTAACCATATGGCAACAGTGGGAGTCAAAGGGTTAAAATTACAGTGCAGAAGATAAGAAATTAACAGCAAAATTAGGTATAACATTATATGCGGTAATGTCAGTTAACTCAGAAGCAAAATGATGGCAGCTAGAAGTAGGATACAGTCACGTGATGCAAGCTGGACCTCTGTACTACAGTCTTTATGAGCAGCCGTCATCAAACGCTGCTGGAACTGGCCAATGGCCATGATCACCACTTCAGTTCAGTCTAGACTTCAGCCGCTGAAGTTCAGCCGATGCTTACAGCTGTTGGAAGTGTCTCAGGATCTCAAAACTCACCGAATGTCTACCAGCTGTGACTGCACTTCTCAGTGTCTCTGTGAAGTCGGCTGGACTGTGCAAGCTGAAACTCATACGGCATATAGCCTGCACTTTCACATTAGATTACATCAGAAATGTATATCTGAACATTATTGCCTGACCTTGTGGCCCAGAAGGTCCCGAAGGTCCACGCTCTCCTACAGTACCAGGAGCTCCTCGAGGTCCCTGAGGTCCAGTGTCACCCGCAGGACCAGCCGGGCCCTTTGGACCTTGAGGTCCTGCGAGACCAGGTTGACCGTTGACACCTGGAACCCCTTGTTGACCGTTACTGCCCGGTCTGCCAAGCGGGCCAGCAGGACCAGGAGGTCCAATCTGTCCAGTGAATCCCGGTGCTCCGTCTGGGCCACGAGGACCGGCAATTCCAGGTTCGCCAGTGAATCCAGCGTTTCCTATGCGGCCAGTGAACCCGTCCTCTCCCGGCAGTCCAGCAGCACCGACATTGCCTGGACTTCCTCGTTGACCTGACATCAACACACCAGCATCAGCAGCATACAATCACAATCTACTCATCACTGTTAGAACTGACAGTCTGCAAACTTAATGCAAGCAACTCAAGTAACTACATGTAAACCGAACAAGGGCTCAGCAATAGACAAGGGGCCACGCGCCAGCAGCACAGTACACTGTAGGTTAAGTAAGTGGATTATCTATCTGCATTTGGTCAAAAGCACTGTTTTGAAATATTCGCCTTCAGAAAGTAACCTATGAAGGACGTTCATTTATTTGTGCTGCTGTCGTCGCTTGGAAAAGTCTGCCAGACTCACTCAAGACACAACTGTGTCACTATCTTGTTTTCAGAACCACGTTAAGACATTTCTCTTCTCTTGTCACTAACACATTCAGAAAGTTAGAGGTCGTCAGTTGATGTCACACTACATAAATCTACAGTGTGAGTCAAAAAAATCCCCCCTACAGTTTTCTGAATTTTTTTCCCAAACGGTTGGGAATTTTTAATCAATTTTTTACACACCTATTATACGATCATTTCTACACTAGAGTAGAAATTTTTATTCAAATATCTCCAACTCTGACAAAGTTATGCCATACTAAGCGCGACCACCTAGCGAAATTTTACATTTCACTAGAACTTTTAACTTCTATGTTTGTTTACTCAGCAAATGACGCATTGGTGACGTCATGCCATAGAGTACATGTTTATTGACATTATAAAAGTGTTTATTTTATAGTGACTTGCAACAGACAACGATCAACAAAGCTATCAAAGACTTACGCAAACGTCTGACTGCGCGCGTTTTGGACATTTTGCGCATATTATGTGAACTGCGTAGTCGCACTTAATATGGCATAACTTCGTCAAAATTGGTTATAATTGAATAAAAATTTGTAATCTAGCGAAGATAGGAACGTTTAATCGGTGTGTAAAAAAATCGATTACAAATTCTCAACCGTTTGTGAAAAAAATGAAAAAAATATCAGGTCCCCTGGGGGGGGGAGATTTTTTTTTACTCACACTGTACACTTTACTTACTTACTTACTTACTTACTTACCTAAGACAATAAGTCCCGGACAATTCCTTACGCCTCTAAGCAGTGAGCAGAAGCAGGCCTATAGCACGGCACAGATGACCTCCATACGTGCAGGTGAGCAATGCATAAGAAGCAGAAACAATCATTAGCTGGCCATGCCACCTAAGCACTGCGGACTTTGCTTGCATTCAGCAGTGTAACGGCTCACAGAAGCACACAACAAACACAAGCCTTGTTTGAACTTCCATTAGCAATTTTTCTGCCAAGGTGTTATAAAGGATTTGATTTAAAATGTTGATGTAATGATACTGGTAGGATTACATCCAGCTACAGAAATAACACATTACCTGGCTGTCCAGCAGGTCCAGGAAAACCAGGGACGCCAGCTCGACCCGGAGGTCCTGGCCCTCCAGTGTCTCCGATAGATCCAGTGAATCCTGTTCCTCCAGCTGCTCCATCAGGTCCCGGAATTCCTGCAGAACCGATCACTCCCACAGCTCCCACTGGACCCGGAGAGCCAATGACTCCAGCCTGGCCTGGCTCTCCTCGGTCTCCAGGTGCTCCAGTAAAACCAACTTCACCATCCCGGCCTCGAGCTCCCTGTGTACCTTTCTGTCCGTCCGGTCCTGCCACTCCCGGTACTCCGGCAGCTCCAGGTGAACCCCGTGAACCCGGCTGTCCTTGGCCACCAGCGAAGCCAGGTAGACCTGGAAGACCAACCTGTCCAGTGGGTCCAACTGATCCACTCTCACCAGGCCGACCTTGCTGACCCTGTGGTCCTTGTTGTCCTTGTGGTCCAGTAAAACCTTGTTCACCCCGCCCACCAGGCTGGCCCGATGGACCCTTCTGTCCTGGAGACCCTGGAGATCCAGTGAATCCTGTTGCTCCAGTTATGCCACGGTCTCCGATGGCACCGGGTTGGCCTTGTGGTCCAGGATTACCTGCAGGCATACACCATTACCACAGAGTCAATCAATCCTAGATATAACTACTAATTTATTAACCCTTTGATGCCCTCTCTTGCTATACGGGTACTGCTATAAGCATCCTGTGCCAGACCGGGTTAAGTCGTCATTTGTAATTTTTGACATCTGGGCACTCTGGCGCTCAGAGCTGAGCGTTAGAGTGCCCAGATGTCAAAAATTACAAATGACGGCTTAACCTGGTCTGGCATAGGATGCTTTATAGCTGTACCTATATGGCAACAGTGGCCGTCAAATGGTTAACAGCTTATGATTACTTATTAGGGTCTACTTGAGGTAACGAAAATGTAGTTCTTTCTAATTCTAATGCAGTGCTTATAGAATAACGTAAACCAGACACAACAGAGAGACAGATGCATATTGACATTAGCAGTCATTTTCCAAGCGGATTTTTCTTCTGCACTTGTTCAGAAGGACATTCTTTCTGGAATCTGGATACACCAAAACCTTGTAAACACTTAAGCAGAAATTACATCATCCTTTATCAGTCTTCTGTTGGTGGTGATTTGATGGAAGATCTCTATACTAACACTGTCAGTTGTGTACAAGCAGACGGTGTTCAGTCTGACTGGTTCCCATTTTATGCTGGTGTCCGGCAAGGCTGTAACATTGCTCCTGATCTAATCCTTGAACCCATGGATTGGATGATGGACAGAACAGTACATCACGGATTTGCCGGTATTTCGGTTGGAAGCCAAGTCTTTACAGACCTCGATTTTGCCGACGACGTTGCCGTACTGTCAGAGATGCTGGAGATACTCATCCTGTCGCTGGAAATAATGTACTACGAAGCGCTTCCATTCGGTCTTGAGATCAATTGGGACAAAACCAA
>Ga0056129_1000269_pt1 | contig 12195 bp, 10 predicted proteins | sample WorMetLIZISLAND1_FD_71118 | JGI IMG/M metagenome (GOLD analysis project Ga0056129, IMG submission 71118) | Marine gutless worms symbiont microbial communities from Max Planck institute for Marine Microbiology, Germany - Olavius loisae LIZARD... ...
TATGCAGAAAAGCTAAAAACAGAAAATGACGCCGAGAAAATGACGCCTTGAATTGACATGTCAATTCAGGGCGTCATCGACGCCCTGCATGCAGGCTGCATGAAGCCTGCATGCAGGGCGCATGCATCTCTAGTGTGAACCCGGCATTACACAACAACAGTGTAATGAATACATCCGTAACAAGTTGTAAAAGGAGATACAGCAAATAACAAAAATTGGCTGCGTCGTAAAATAACCAAAGTTCTCAACCAATCGTTGATACTGCTGGGGCTGTGATGCGTTGAATGGTAAATAAGCAACACATCAAATATCACACGTGAAGTGAAGTGAAGTTAACGCAAGAAAACGGCTGAAAACAAGTTTGTGGATGTCGCGAACACGGCCGACGAATGTGTTTCCCAGTACTGTTACGCTATGTTGCGCGGCGCGAAACGAACAGCGGTGATGCACTGGAACTGGATAGACGAAGACGTCATTTTGTAATGTGCGGCAGTCCATACAACAATGCTGACAGACGGAAAACACTGGCTGCAGGATCGAGTGTTGGATGGCAGTGGACTGGTTCAGGTGTTGTCGTCGTGTTCGCGAATCTGACCGAGCTGTTTGCTTACCTTGGCGAAGAGTCCTGGACGCCGTGATGCTGGCCTGGCCGGAGCAGGCCCTGCCGCCGCCGCTGCTGCTGCGACAGCGGCGGTCGCCCCCGTCTTGGGTTTGAAATGTGGCTGTTCGCGGCCAACACGGTCGCCGACCACGACGCTCGGAGCAAACTTGTCAAAGTGCGCCTGCAGCTGTTCTTCCATGCTGCGCCACAACATATTAATCACGTACGATATTCAATACATTCAGTGACTGCTGCTCTGTGACAGACTATCAACTTGTGGCACCGCGGCGGCAGCCCCACCGCCGTTCAGGCCTGGCGAACCTGCCCTCTGTGGGAGCCGTCCCCCTAGTCACCCCATATTAGTGTGGACTAGAGGACTTGTTGTGCTGTAGATCTGTATCCTTTTTGTCTATTATTGTGTATGCATATGTGTATTTTGTTGTTGCGTTGTCTGTTTTTCTTTTGTAGATTTTCCTTCAGTACTTTGATACTGTTGTTTGGGTCTTTTGGCCTGTAAAAACCGTCTCCCATATAACCTATACTGTGTTGGCGGAGACGTAACGGTAAAACATTGCACAATCCAATCCAATCCAATCCAATCAACTTGCGAGTTTTAACGCCGACTGTTGAGCTTGACTGCGGTTGCCAAGTACAATTCGGGAATATTGGTGCGTCGAAGACCCATCCCCTGTCATCAGGTCATCCCTGATAAACAAGTGTGTTGTCCCGATAGGCCGAGACGATAAGACATTGCAATATATTGTTGCATTATGACTAACAGTACAGCGTGGGTGCTGCTGTGTCGGCGACAGACACACGGAAGGAAGGACAAACGGAGAAGCAGACGGACACCAGCAACGCTTAACCCCTCCACTAGGGGGCGGCAGAATAAGTAATAACTGGATGTTACAGGTTCTTTTTACCACACTACACAATGCACGCTAGCGCGGTATGACAATGTCTACAAGATGGCCCAGAAAGGTAAGCCGCAAATTGCGTTAAATGGCAATATGGTACGAAAATTCTTGAAGTTCACTCTACATTACGCTGCAATCCGGAAACGTTACAAAATATGGCCATGAATACTGTTTAGGAACTGTCAGGAAGTGATCAACTACAGTCCATATCTTCACCAAATATTGACCGATTTTCATTTTTTTCACCAGCACATTCTGTGGAAAATGTGAGCTGAGAAATACATCGTCAAACTTTTTTTCAGCACGTATACGTGCAAGCATAGCTCTCACAGTCTAGATTTCTCCACGTTATTAAACATCGTGGAAAAAATTTCCATGGAGCTATCCCAAACGGTTGCGTTAAATGGCAATATGGTACGAAAATTCTTAAGTACACTGAACTTCACTCTACAGTCCGGAAACGTTACAAAATATGGCCATCAATACTGTTTAGGAACTGTCAGGAAGTGAGCAACTACAGTGCCCGAATCATTTCAGCTATAGAACAAACCTTTTTAAAATCCAATATCTCGTACAACTGAGTAATAGAGTGATCACCAACAGAAAAATCGCGGAGCTATCACTTTTATCGCGCGACGCGCGATAAAACTGATAGCTCCGCGATTTTTGACGCGCGACGCAGCTGAAATGGAGAGGGCAGTTTTGCTTGATCGTCGCAATTTTACACTGTCAAATGGCTAAAGGTACCTAAAACTGTCTCCGCCTGTCGCCGGATACTGATAGCGCCAGAATTTCAGGTTTTTCATAACAACCACTGTGACAAAAATTCCGGAGGTGGTTGCCACGACAGTGTAAGATCAAAAGACGAGAGTGATCTAAACTCACCATGCCAGCTTTGTGGCGCACGCTAAAATAACCTATCGTCTTTGTACCGAACCATTTTCGCGACTTAGAAAAAAGAGCTAATCAGTCAACGTGATCATCGATCGCTAACTGGAAGTTATGATCTATCGTACAAAGGTCTATTATTGACGAACGCCCGACTCCTTCGGTTATTGAGTAGCCCGCAGTATTATTTCGAATCGACCAATGCAGTAGGCTAAACTGATGCACGGTTTGATTGACAGTCATTTAAAGTCACTGGTTATTTTCGCAACCGTTCAGTTTAGCTTCCGTGTTTATAATTAACAGTGTTTTGCTGTTGTTAAGCGCCTATCTATTCATAATTTGTGGCTAAGTAGGTATAACTGATTATTCTCCTGCAAACGTGTCCAACGTCACTGAGTAATAACGCAACTTTGAAAAGGGAATAACAACATCAGTTAGTAGCCGAATAACATGCAGAACCTTTTCAAACTTCAGAACATGGATTTGTGAGTGTGACATGTATAGGAAATAACCGAGGAAAGTAACAATACAGCAGGCTTAATAGGCTTATTAAACAAAGAGGAAAAATCATGTCAAACTAGAATAGCAGTAGATGTGGAGCAACGCTAGAGTGACAGATTTTGAAACTACAAAAACCTGTCTCAAGCCTTCACAGCTGACGAACTGACATGTAATTAATGGCAGATTCTATAGCAAATAATACTGCCAACCACAACCAGTCATCTCCAGGAACATGGAGACAAGCCAGTCGCAGTGGTGAAGATTGAGCCTCGCCTTTATCGAGCCATTTCTCTACTGTCTGATTCGAGCTCTTTTACAGTAGTTTGAACGAGTTACACTCTGGCAGCAATATCCTCCACAACTACATGACACTGAAAATTTACTAGTTATACAACGTAATCAGTCGATGACGTTGATAGGCTCAGTTCTATGTGATTGGACACACGTGGTTCTCCGACACCGTGCTCTCTCTAGTTGCTTTACTGGTTAAGTGTCTGCCTGTGGACCTCCGATCAGTTGTACATAATATTGTGTGCTGAAGGCTGATTGGTTGGTGCTAGAGTTCGGGCATATTGGAGAAATTTTGTCACACCGGAAACTCTTGAGAAAAGAAAAGCAAAATTGTTGGTGAATATTGAATAAAATGAACTCAAAAGATGGCCTACGTGTGTTGCTTACAGTTCCGTAGACCCACTAACACAGCTCAAGCTGGTTTTGTGCAGTATATAATATATACTACGTAGCATAGCACACGACAACAAAGACAACTGACAATTACAAAGTAACAACAACGATCACAAAATATTTTTACCACAAATTGAAATGACACAACAATATCAAGTACTAAATTCTGTTACATGTAGACCTGGAAGTCGCGGAGATGCAAGTTGACAAAGTCAAGTCATTTCATTTCACTTCTAAGTTCTTAGTTGACATTAATAAGCGCATTTTTCTGAAACACAGTGTAGCTGAAAATTTGCAGTTTTCAAAAAGTCTTTGGATGAAAAGCAAATGCCATGTTTAGAGATGTTACTTGCAAAATTTTTCTTGAGGCCTTTGCCTTACTATATCTGTGTGAAAAAGTCGTTTGCGTCCCCTGTCACACCTTGAAAGCTCTGTGCCCCTGCAACTGTGAGTGCTGTGGGGCACTAAATACAGCACACATGACATCTTTTTTCACTTACAATTTATTAACAAAAACAAGTTGAATGAAGTCACAAAGTCATACAGGAGATGACTTGAAGTCATCTTACAGCCAATTCCAGTCACAGTGTCAAACCCACGTGACTTCCAGGTCTAATTCATCTTCCTGCAGCAAGGTTATCCGAGATTCACGGAGAACAGATACAGTTAAATAAAGGATAATAATCAATACTGCAATTAACTGACAGTTATTTTTCTTTATGAAAACCATACAGCAATATTCCAAAAAAAAACAGAAAAATTATAAAATAACACACGTGACATATTAGACAGCTTTCAACTTTCTTGCCCAAACAGCAACATTCCACTGTGTGATGACACTTGTGCAAGTAATGGATGTCAAATAGACAAAATGTTTCTAAACGTCCCGTTTTTTCCTTTGTAAAATAATTAGCTGCTAGCTGCATCCGTGACCTCAGTTATAGGAATTAGCCATGAGTCGTTGGTTTGACTTACATAAGGTCTGGAGTGGACTACTGCTATACTTTACGTAACTTATAAGAACTAGCGTAGCAAATGTTCACTCAACTGTCGATCGAACCCTAATGGTTCTGTGCAACTATTAGATGACAAAATAATAAATTAATATGCGAGCAATCTACAAGACCATACGAGTTTCAAAACATACACAAAAAACATCGGTAACAGTGTTTACAGAAAAGCTGTGTACAATTATAATAAAACTAAAACTCTGTATTAAAATGATCACTGTGTCCATAAAATTTTCCACTATATGTCTGAACATTTGCAGAGAGACTGATCACTAATACACCTATAGAAATCTACCGATAATTTCATTTGTATTTTTTGCAGTGCATAATGTAGTAGATTATGCTACCAGCCCCATAATTAAAATAAAAGCCAACTGCATCGTAAGCATAACTGGCAGGCAGAATGAAAGAGCAGATAAACACTTGCAACTATATAGTTATTGATTGAAGCACATCAGAAAACACAAGGCATTACCATTGAAATTCAATCAGTCTTAACAGAAGTTGGCACAATTTCAAGCTGACCAGAAAAAGGCCGTTTAAACAAATGCTACATTAAACCAGACAGTAGGAAGCTGTAGGAAGTCATCAATAGCATGTGCACACACACACACATGGAGTGTTCAATACCCAATACTAGGTAAACATGTGTCAGCTGATTGCCTACTTGACCAGAGCAGTGACTGGTATGAAGCACTTATGTAGCAAAATGCTTCCTGCTATCAGAAGGGAATCACATGATATTACTGTTTTCAACGTCCTCAAACCAACCAAAGGAATAGATGTTATAGGACAACAACACTCAACATATGCCAATAGAGTTTCCATGTCCGATTTTGACACACATACACACGATAAAGAAAAATTATAACTTGTACTATATGTCTCATGCAAGCCAGTAACTGTTACCTCATTAGCCACCGAGCAGCACATCATAAAACTACATTCAACATCAATACTGCTTAAACTGTACACACACTATAAAAACACAGTTTAATAACACAAATTAATTAACACAGGCATAACATCAGAACAATATCATAGAGTGCACTGCAGTGCACGTCCGATTGATAACGCATCATTTAAATAAAATGTCAATAAAACTGCAGTACTGCTAAGAATATGTTACAGAAACGGCAAAGACAACAGTGATTTCTCAGGAGAACCATTCAAGCTAAATAAGCTGGTGTGCAAAAATCTAATACTTTTGTATCTCCATCGGTATCCGTTTTAACCAGTATCGGACAAACTGTCCACGCAAAACAAAAATAATTTTTTTAAAAACTGCATTTTGTTCGTTCAAATGGAAACAAAAAATATTTGCTACGACTGGCTTGAATGGCATTCTTGACTGAAGCAACGTGAACATAATTCGTCACATAACATCGGTAACAGTGGCCCACCGAAGGGCAACGCGACAGTTACTAGGTTAACTGTTAATTCCTAACACGGTAAAAACGTCTAGAGATGAAAACGTGATTAGTTGAGCAGGAGAACACTTGTGAGTTGGAGGACGGCAGGCAGGACCGGTAGAGGGAAGGAGGGAGAGGATGCACGTGAAATCATCACCTGGTCGTTGACAGCTTTATGTCACGTTTAATGTCACTCTCAAACAGAGCCGCTCGATTCTGATTCTCACTGCGCTTTACCCAGTGACCGTAGATCTTGAATGCACCGCCGTCGATCGCCTTACGCAGCAGCTTCACTATGTACGGATTGTTCGACATCTGTGCGACGCTGATCGGCGCCGGCTGCGCGTGCATCTGACGAATGCGATTCGTTGCCATGAGCACGAAAGCACCGGCCTGGATAAACAAACAATCAGCTGCAATGCAACAAGAGCTTCAGTGAAAACTTCCAAAACATTATTCGTATGCACACACATCCATTATAAGACCACTGTCCAGCCATCACACTTTAACCTCTCATAGACTTCACAGATTCCCATCAAGAACGGCCAATATACGCTGGACGGCATGAAATCTAATTAGAAGGCAACAATAAAACTACACTACAGATCTATCTACAAACTTTACTGGATACAACATTGAACATGAAAATTGAACAGATTGTATAAGTGCAGACATACAGACACACAAACAGACATAAGATGCTGGTGAACACTCTAAGAAACACATAAGCATCTCTACCTTGAATTTTCGTCGAGGCATGAACTGATATACAACTTTCTGCACAGACACAAACAGCAACTGTTTATCTATGCTGACTGCAACATAGACAGTTTCTCTTCTCTGTGTAATAAGTAAGTAAATAAATATGACCACTCTTCAACAGCTGGAACCAAGCTAGGAGATGGTCCATTACCTCAACTGGCATTCCACTACTGATCTATCTCATACAAAGATATAGATATGCAATGCATAGTGCAATGTGAATTTTTATCACAAGAGCTCACTGCAGCCAGCATCACACAAAGCCAAAGGTGGGAAGGTCATGAGTGATGAAAAATTTGCATAGCACAATGAAGCAATTGCTATTTACAACGACGAATTTACACTTCAATAGCAACACTTTTTATGACGAATGATGGTGTATGACATTGATGCCGAAGATGACCAAGTAAAGAATGAACGAGCACGATTGGCTGGAGAACTAATCAACAAGATGAAACAACACGTGTGATTTGCTGGAGAGCTGATCAACGGGATGAAATAATGCACACGATTGGCTGTCGGCAGAGTGTGATAAAAGGGTGTGACGTGAAGCTTACGTTGCACTGCAAATTATCAGTAAATTTCTATAAACACACAAACACACATGTACATGCAAACCTCTTCTCTTTTGAAAAACGGATGATTCAATGCTTCAGCTGCCGTTAGACGTCCTTTAGGATCGACCACAAGCAACTTTGAGATCTGTCAGCAGCACACATCACAGAATCACTTACCCAGACATAATACATTGACATACATCAGTATGAAATTTGAAACTCTTCGACACTTTCATGATAACAGCTTCAGATCTCACCAGGTCTTTAGCGTTCTCACTAACATCGTCCCACTCGGGGCTGGCGAAGCTGTATTTTCCTTCCATTATCATTCTCACCATTATCAGCTGCTTGCGATGCCAAAACGGCGGACAGCCGACGAGCCTACATTAACACATTACATCAATTATATCATAATTATACCATTCACACAGTGGCAATAACTGCAAGACATATTCGGCAAGAATTACAAAATTACTCATAAAAGTAAAGCCCAGCTACAAGTTTGTAGTCAATCGCCGAGAGAACTAAACAAAGAGAACACTGCAACATATCATGTGTTAAAACAGAAGTGTCAGAGCAAGACTTTCTGACAACAGTTGGAACAAATAATCAGTGAATAAATATTTCACCCTTCAACACCCACTGTTGCCATACTGAGCGTCAGAGTGCCCGGATGTCAAAAATTACAAATGACGGCTTAACCTGGTCTGGCACAAGATGCTCTATAGCTGTACCCATATGGTAACAGTAGGCGTCAAAGGGTTAATAATTAATGATTTAATCAATAATCAACAATCAATGTAGAGGTTCTGATAACACGCTGCACGGTGAACACATACAGTGTGTACATGATGACGCCGCTGGCCCACATGTCAACAGGACGACCGTAGCCCGTAGCATCGTCGTACATCGATACTTTGAGAGCTTCAGGGGCCAGGTATCCCGGAGTGCCACACAGCTCTGTACAGACATCAATCTACATTCATGACAACCACGACTACACATCATTAGCACTGTCACAACAGTTTATTACCAGACACTGCAGGTCAATCTACACAATGCAATGCTTCACGATGCCATTAATATTTCTCTTACAACACCATCTCCAAACTGACACTCTTCAATCTATCTCTGTTCTCCCCAGTATCGCTTCCACGTCCATCGGTCATTTCCGCATCATTACGTAACCAACTGTTGTACAGACACGCCAATGTGACGAATAGTGGCAGAAAAGAGATAAGGGACAAACAAAGGAATTTGTCCGTGTCACTTTACTGGAAGGAAAATGGCAGTAAGTTGGTAAAATACAGTAACGAACTTGTTTTATGGACCTTCTATCAAACAACGTATTAAGTCAAAAAATACACATTGTTCAATGACAACGCACAAGACACACATATATCTGAGTGTAAATAATATTTAAAGAGTATAAAACAAGGTAAAAAAATCTTGGACAGGACTGCCATTGCTCGCTCTATTACTGCTCACAAACCAGGAACTGTTTAGACATCAATCATCAGAAACGAGGATTTTAAAACTTTCAAACAGCTGACCATAAACATGTTACTGGTAGTTACAATACAAAATCTCCCAATATACAGTGCGTACCTAAACTAGCAAGATCTCTGTATCACTGTGACATAGTTCTGACATTTCATCAGTGACATGAGAAACGCTCAGCATGTGACATGAGGACAAACAAGAAACCCGATTCTCACACTGCCTTTCAAATCATTAACGATATGTCAAAGTGATGTGGGGCTTGCTAACTTTGCATCACAGTGTGTGTATGGAATGGTTGGAATTTCTGACATTGCAACAGTGTCACATACACAATGCTGGAAGGGAATAAGACATCGCTCACCGTACAACTCTTCATCGTGCAAAATTTCTGTTGCAAAGCCAAAGTCAGTGAGCTTCACATTTAGATTGTCGTCCATCAGAATGTTCTCTGGCTGCAGTTATACAACAGACATGAGAAATAAAACACAAACGAAAGAACGCAAAAAAATGACATAGACAGCAGTGGAGAAATGTCGCAGACGGCACCAATCCACAGAACAGCTCCGTCTCAAACTTCTGAAGTGCTTAACATCGATCACGACACACTATTGGTCATTTCCAACAGACAACCTTCCCAGCCAGTCTCTAACTGGTGCAGGACACCCAGCCTTCTCAACCAATCATGTGGGTGACATTGACAAAACTAAACATAACGACAACGAAGAATAACACAAAACACTACATAATCATACAAGCAAACTACTAGCGTGTGCACAAACTAAACTACAGCAGATGAACTAAAGCCTAGTTTAGCGGCCTTTTATGCTAGGAAATGGATCGGGCCTATGCTCTAGCACCATGGGACCATCTCGGGTAATGTCACAGCTGCATTCATTAATCAACACACAAGTGCACAACTGCCCATGGTCTACAAACATTTGGGTGAGCCAGCTAAGACATTTGGGCGACAGATTTTTGACGTTTGGGTAACAATTGTAAAGACTAACTGTGATAGTTCATGATACTAACTGGAATCTGGTGCTAGCCCTAATTACAATCATCTAAATTATAGCTTACTGGTAGCTGTGCATAATTTAATGTCGATTTTATTAGTCTAGTTTAAAATTACACCTTTAGTAATCACAAGTAGGCACAGTTTCCTTAATTACGCATGCATGCAGGATTCCACCATGCGCACACCATGCACACACTCACTCACCATTCACCATAATGGGTGACGTATGTCCCTGCTCCTGCCAGTGCTAAGGCCTGTATTTTTAATTTGCTCACCAAGATTTTCCAGCTTTAATTGTTGAGCATAACTGTGGAAATTCTGACTTAATTATTGCCTGATCTGCGCAATGCATCACAGTTTTATTCAATTTCAAACACATGACCCCACACTGTCACCGTGCACTACTGAGAGTAATGAATCAGCTACAGCTGTGTAACGTAGTCAATACTTGAACGAACCTTCAGATCTCGGTGAACAACGTTCCTCGAATGAATAAACTCAACAGCGCCGAGCAACTGACGCATTATTTGCCTACAACATCCAGTCAACAACAGTATCATCACGACAGAGCAATCTAAAATCCTGTTTTAAATTATCTTTTACGTACTTCCACGCAATAAACTCAGATGAAATAGTCGCCTGTTAAAAGATAAATTGAAGCTATGAACTGATCACTGGTTGTTAACCAACAATCCATTACAAAGCTGACAACTGATGTCTAAACTGGTCTCAGTCCATCATATGACAGAACAGAGCCATCGGTGATTGTGTATTCGCTAAGAAGCAGCACATCTCTGTTTGTGTGAAGTGGGATACTGCGGCGAGCGGTCAGTGTGGATCATATGTCCTATCAGAGCTCACTGGAAGATTGACAATCATAACACTGTCATGGTGCCATCAGATGAAGATACTTGTTAGTTGGAATGCAGTGACAAACGACCAGTACAAGTGACCAACATCAACCGTACGTGCTCTTGCTTCATAGTTTAAACAAAACACTTGGCAAAAAACACTAATGGTATATTGACAGCCCAACCAGTCATTCCTCCAAGACATGGACCACCCGGCAACAGACTCCTCAGCAAACTTCGGCGAAGTTACAATTCTGACGTAGGTTGATGTAACCAAGAAATGGCGATTACATAATCAGTTCTAAAAATTCACGAGTTTCACCGACAACAAGATGTGCTACTCACACCGAACTTTATTGTCTCCAGTTGATCGAGTCCAAAATCAACAATTAAAAGCCGACGAAGTATTACAACAATGTAGCGAACACATGCATCATGCAGTATACAATGCCTACATTAATCACAGCATGTAAATAAGTAACAACAGACATGCAAATCAAGGCACAATGTATGACAAACCTCGTTCGCTTCTCGGACAACGTAACGACTTGTGTCAGGTAATCAAACAATTCACCTTTTTTACAGCTGAAACACGCAATATACACTTGATACTTTATACGCGACGTATTGCCTTAAGCAGATCAATGACCTTCAAAGTGAAGCAAGAATATACAACTTTTGTTTAAAACAACTATAAAATAAACTTTCCCAGACATAACATGCTGAGATGATAACAACACAAGCAATATTAAGAGAAGTCTTGAGAAGCTTACATTTCAAACACGAGGAAAAAATATGCTTCGCTTTCAAACGCATCATGTAGTTCAACTGTAAACAAGCCAACAATATGTATAAGAATATCACTATGAGTACCGGTATCATCAAAACTTACATCAGCAGCACTATTCAGTGTGTTAGCAATCATTTTTCTAGGGACTGTGTGTAAGTCTTGATCCTTAACCACAGTATGACAACTGAACAAAAACTTTTAGATTGTGTTACAAACGGAGTTGAGCTAAATAGGGTTTAACGTCCCACACGACACATTATACAAGGTTCATAGCAAACTGAAAGGACAAAATTCGAGGACTTTTCAAGGACTTCTCAAGGACCCTATGAACCCTGATTATAGTCATTTCTTCTGAGATCTTCCCAGCTAAACTCCTTCTTGACTGGAGCAAAATACCAACAAACTAAATACAAGTACAACTAAGAACAACACAAATAAGCCCCATACAGGACTGTCGGTCAACTACTAGGTCAAGGTCAAGCAAGTCCAGGTAATTAACTATCTTAACCTGCAGCCCCTTTCGTATTTCAGCATTTTTATATGTTCCAACAGTATTTTATTTTATTGTATTGATTTGACTATGTTGCTATCATCTAGTTTTTACCCGCGCGACGCTATGCTAGCACGGGTTATAGAGATCGCAACGTGTCTGTCCGTCCGTCCGTCACGCGCCGGTATTGTGTCAAAACGAAGAAAGCTAGCGT
>Ga0056129_1000270_pt1 | contig 12179 bp, 5 predicted proteins | sample WorMetLIZISLAND1_FD_71118 | JGI IMG/M metagenome (GOLD analysis project Ga0056129, IMG submission 71118) | Marine gutless worms symbiont microbial communities from Max Planck institute for Marine Microbiology, Germany - Olavius loisae LIZARD... ...
CATTGTATAGAATGTTTAAAACCTAATATTGTACAGCAACTTTAATACTGTTACATATTATTTCTTGTTACATTATTGTTACAGTATACATTTTTGTTTGGACAGTGGGGACACTTCGCAATGTGAACTTTATTGACTGCACCGACTAGAAATATCCGTACTTCCTTAGTTAGTTACTTACATAACTATGAGTTAGTAACTGTTTAGTTAACTAACTGTTTAGTTAACTTGCCCAACACTGCTGTGTTTCATTGTAATTGGTGTTGTGAGAAATAACGTTATGATTGTTTTGTTTTGTTTGTCCAGAGTTTGTCATGGCCGGATATAATTTCGACGACTCGGTGTCTGATACCTCCGCAGATTTTGAGGACAGAGCGTATACGTCTTCGATCAGTACTGCGTCGCGTGCCTTACTGCCTGAACGTCAAGAAAGCCATACAAATATGAAGAATTTCAAAGTTCATCTGCAACCGTGTGCAACTGCCGAAGGAGTACCAGTGAATTGTGCATGGAATGCAGAGAGCATTAGTCGAGACCACTGCAACGATACCTCATCACCGAACAACTTCAAAATTCCGCCAGATCCAGCTCTGCGCGATGTAAGTGCGGGATACTCGAAAAACCCGGGACGTAGTAAAAAGCGGATAAAGTTCAAGAATAACGGAGAATTTCGCAACTCGTGGACTGATTCAGACGATGATTTCCGAGAACCGATGTTCAAAATTCCACTGGCGCAGCGTCTTCGCACAGCTTGCGAGGACAGTTGCAAGTCTAGTCAGTCTGCGTCTAATAATACTCAGCCAGTGGAAACTTCGTACAGAGCTCTGCCTGAGTATTCTTCGTGGCAGTTCAGTGCCGATCTTCCCTATTCATCTAGAACCGAGGAACTGCCTGATCTGACTACCAATAGTTCTACAAATAAGGACGAATTTGGTGTCTGTGGTCTGGTGGATTCCATTCTCGACGATCTGTCTCCGACGAAATGGCATCAGACTAAACGGAGCTGTGACGAAACAGATTCACGCAATCCGTGCAAAATCAAAAGGAAGTTCCCGGAAAAGAAGCATAAGTCTTCAAAGGAACGTTCGAGTAGTACATTGTCGTCTTCCGCCTTTGCGACGGAATGTACGTCAGATGGTGCCGGTTCTGTCAATGAAGCACCGGCTGATATTGTGCCGGATGTTTTTGCGGGCTTGTGGGATGATCCGGTGGATAATATCGGCACCAGTAGTCTGGTCAGACACCATGGTAAGCCAAAAGTCTCAAAGACTGAAGTGTTGTGTGGTGGCAGCAGAGCGCAGTCTGGTGTTGGCAGTAATACGGAAAAGCGACGATTCCGCCAGAAACGGCAAACTAGCGGCAATGACTGCTTTAACGAAACCTTTAACATGATCGATGACAGAGCTGAAGAGACAGGCCGGTCTTTTCATTCACATTTGTTGTCCAGTTTCCCGCATAGTAGCATGACCGATGCTCCGGAGTTCCCTGAAACTTTGCCAGATGCGAGACCGAGAAAAGGAAACGCTGCTAACGCTAAAAAGTTGGATGACGCCATCGCAGGACATTCAAGATCGTCCTATGAACATTCTGGCATTGCAGATTTGAATGCCGATAGAATTAGCAAGGCCAGAAGTCCAGGAAGAGATGTGAAGCACCGAAGGGAACGTGGTAAGAAAACTGCGGCAGTGGTTGCACTTGGAAATGATCCGTTAGTAGCTGAGAGCAATGTATCGTCTGCGTGTTCCAGGCCTGAGTCTGCCATTTTATCAAAACAGAAGAAACTGAGACTTCGTCACAAGCCGACAAACAGTGGTGTCAGTAGCAATGACATCGCTCTTCAACAGTATGCCACACTCGATCTCGATGCAAACTCAGTTGTCATTCGTGCAGAGCATTCAGAGAACAGCGATACTATTTCCCGAATGATATCGTTTCCAGACACCAGCATTCGTCAGAACAGCACACAAGACACCAGAGATCGCGGCCAAGGTCGTTCTCGGGGTACTGGTGTCGCGAGTAACAGATCAGACAAAGGCCAGTTAGACCGATTAAAACGTCTAACCCGGAGAATTCAGTTTGATGAAGATCGTGACGATGCTGATGATGAAATGCCGGTGCTCAACCATGGTGAAAGTGTGAGTGGCAGAAATGCCAGTCGACATGACACAGACTCGGCTCTTTCGTCAAATATTGACGTTGTCGTTATTGATTCTGATAACGAGGAAACTGAATCTGCGGAGCCTGTTCACCTGAATGCTAGTTTGTTTCATGGTCAACAGGGGGCTGAGATTGAGACTGATGTGACGCCACCTCATGATAGTAACTCCGGTAGCAGTTGTGAAAGAAACTTACCAAGGGCTCGACTGCCGAAAACAGCACGCATGTCCTGTGGTGGTTAGTAGGCCTATCATCGTCTATCTGTAGTTGTGTGATTGACATTTTAATGAATTTTTTCATTTTATATTAGGTATTGGACCCTCGTTTTTTACTTCATTCGCTTTTACCATCTTCTATATGCTATTGCATATAATCTTACTATTATATCTTTTTCACAACATCCAACTTGAATGGCACTGTATAGCCTAACTGTGCTGATGTGCCGTTTTAAGAAACTACACACTCATTTTAATGAATTTAACTGTTTTTTTTTGAGTTTTTACTGATAAGACTGTTAAATTGTTATCCAATATAATTTGAAATTAAATATCTTATTAATTATAAGTGTTATCTGTCCTTAATTTGTGCTCGGAGGCAGTCGTTCAGCGTCCCTAAAATCTGCTGTTGGTCTGTCATGTCTGTCGATCATGACGTCGGTCTGTCCTGCATCCATTGGAGAGCAAGCAATTATCGCCAGGGTAGGCCACCAGCAGGCATTGCATGAAGTAGTTGCAGCAGTATGCAGGGATTGCAGGGCGAAGGTTAAGGCCTGCGCTACAGTGGGCAAGCGTGCTGCGACGAGCCTGTGCGAACCAATCCAGCACGAAGAGTCGGAAAGGCTTGTTGTCCTTTATGATAAGAACATCATATATAAGCCCATTCAGTCACTTCTGACATTCTATATACCGGTAGCTTATGGTATCAAAGTCTCCATGCTTGAATGTGTTTTTTAATGTTCTATATGATATGTTCCAATGTGTGTGTAACACATTTATGACGATTATTACATACTTAATGTTTTTGATTTGATTTAGTATTATTACGTTTTTGAATTTTTACAGGTTACAGACACGCAGCTGCACAGCTCGAGTCAATTCAACAACGACAGCAGATTTCTGCAGTGAGATTAAATTTTTATAACTGCATTAAAATCGGATTTTGATGATTGCTTTTACTGTGCTTCTGATTGAGCTGCTCCCTACTCATGAAATATTTATACATCTATTAACCATCAGTCATCACAGGTTCAGAGTTTGTTTACTCTGGCATGGTTTATTCATAATCTAAAGTAGTTATTGTGTATACAGCAAGTAATCCACTTATTGAGATTGTAGTTTAAAGTAGTCTTCCCAGTCGACTTGGTAATGGATTAAGACATTTAGGCTGTTGTAATGTTATAGTGCTGCATGGCATTTCTTTATGTTGACAGTGTCATTTTCTCAACACTTATCATCTCTTACTGTTGTTGAATTCAGCTAGTTTGGTCAGTCACGTCGCCTACAGTAGTGCCGTGTCAACCCAAAACACATTAATTAAGTCTGAAAAAGACAATTTGGAGAAAAGAAAATGTGCGAAAACATGTTTCAGTTAAAATAAAGTAAACGGTGATAATGGCATTAGTGGTTTGATTTCAAAGTTACTGTGTTTTGGCCCACTCATATCTCAGAAACTGTCGGACACAATGTCACCTTATCATGTATAATGGTAGCAGAGATATAGTAATACTAATAGTGCACGGAATTGTTATCAGAATTTTGACCAAAATAATTACGGTGTTTTGGCTTGACGCGGCCTGGGTATATTGGGTGCAGACGTTGTCGTTACACTTTGCTGATATTATCGAGGAATTAACAATACACAAGATGATTGCAAGGCATTGTTGTCATTATTTCGACACAGATGACGGCACGTAGTACATCTCGAACACAGAATGACAGTACATTACAACAACGCAGCGTCAGAGTGTCAAAAATTACAACTAATGGCTTAACCCCGGTCTGGCACAGGATGCTTTATAGATGGATAGATGGCAGCGCTTGGCATCGAAGGGTTAAAGTTTATTATGTCAGCAGTCTGAGGGTGTATGTTGCAGGCTGCTGGTAATGCGTCTAATGCCAATGAACAGAATGATTCTACTGAAACTGATGGTGCTTCCGCTATTGGGCGTCAATGCAGAACTGCTCGCATGAGTTGTCGTAGTGGTAGGTACTCTCAAACGCATTATATTTATCTTTTACCATTGCAACAGTTCTGCTATCATTGAGTCGCTGTGAAGGAAGCAATAATTTCTCACTGGTTGCTGGTAGATGGGAGAGCATGAGATCGAGTGTATGTGACTTTTCAAAGTCGGTTCCAAGAGCCGCATCTGGAAAATCGTGGAGTTTTTTCTGTCCCCTTAATCACACTGTTCAGTAAAAGGGACGAGCCGACAAGGATTTAAATGTGTGAATGGCTATCTATCTAAGTAAGTAACTGAGTATTAAGTAAGTAAGTAAACTTATTGAGGCGCACCTTTAACAGTTAGTTACAATGCGCCGTGATCTTAGCAACCGAACAAAACTGTCTTTAGTAGCAGTTTAAATCATTGAAAGCTAACGTCAGCTTGTCACAGTTCAGCTGAAAGGCTGTCGCACAGTTTCAGACCTGCAGCCGCAAAACACCTGTCTCCATAGTTGCTGTATGTTCGCCTCACAACGCACGTCCTTGATGTGGCAGGACGCAGCTCAGCTGACGACGACCGTCGTCGGAGACTAACTGGCAGTCGGCGTCCAGATAGGCTAGAGCCATGCTGGACGGTGACCTGAAGAATGGCTGTCTGAATGGCAGTCTACTCTATCTGTGAGTGTGTGTGACCTGAGACGGTCGGCATGGTTTGAAGTCTGTTGACGAAGCCTGTGGAGGTGCCTTTTGAGGTGCATTTTAAAATATTGTAGACATACAACTGCAAGCAAGGGGGGCTGTAAGGGTAAAAAGGTAAATGCTTGCTATAGTGCTGCTTACACGAGGACACATAACAGCAGTGCTTTACAGTCTTGGAAGTGGCAGCTGATTGGCATGAGCTAGTGGTACCGTGGCGCATTGTGAAGTTAGCCATTACCTGTGATAGTGGACAATTTGTTGTGTGCAGCTTGACAGATATACCACTGCCCCAATCAGCCACACTAGACCTTCACCCTATAGCCCGCCGGCTACTACTCATTAACCGACCCTGTTGGGATGGGATGCTCAGTTGGTATTGTTGGTACACAGCCGCGGGTGAGATTTGAACCCGCGACCTCGCTATCACAAGTCCGGCCACAAGTGACTGTGTCAGCGTTCTGTGGTGCCTGAAGTTAGATGGTCAGGGATCTGTGAAACTGACAGTGGTTCAATCTAGTGCTGAACCTTCTTCTTCTTCTTCTTGTGTGCATGCACCACTAGGGGTGCGTAGCGCCAAACGCAGACATCAGTCTCCAGAGTAGACGATTCTGAGCCACAGTTATCACCTCAACCAGGGAGAGATTGTTAGACCTCAGGTCTTGCTGGATAGTTTTCATCCACGTAGTTCGAGGACGTCCTGGTGGTTTTCTCCAGTTCTCCGAAGGGAAGCAGTTATGATACTCCTGGCATCTGTCTAGAGCGAATATTCAAAATTTCGAATCGAGTCGAATAGTTACTTCAGTATTCGATTCGATTGAAAACTAGCACAATTATTCGAAAGACACAAAGAGTGAAAGAGAATAATGTCTCAGTAAAAATGTGTATGTGTACAGTGCTGTTATTAACAATGGTCCAGGTCCTGTATCTCCTTGAAGTCGTTATATTGGCCTATTATGGCCCACCAAGTACTGAAACTCCTACAACAGAAACCACAACAGTGCGTTGCCATAAAACAGTTGAATTTATTTAACAAGTACTTAATACTGGTGGCTTTTGAGACCGACGATAACTACTCGATTCGATTCGAAATGAAAAAACACTATTTGCACAGCAATCACTCGATTAGCTTACCCGCCACTGCTACTGATTAATACATTTGTCTGTGGTGTGTGTGTGTGTCAAACTTTGAAGGTCGTCCTTCACAAACGTCTGCTGGTGCTACCGGTGCTGCTGGCTCAGCGTCTTTTCAACTGCAGTATCGATTGGTGAGTATACATTTCGACGGTTTTTAGTAGGGCTGTACCGGATTTATTTTTTTCCAATCCGGCTCTGCCGGCCGGAGCCGGATTTTCAAATTGACTGTAATTTTACTAATTTTATGTGTAAAACATTACGAATGTACGAGTGATTTGAGTTTTTGATTATTTTGTGCAGCAGTTACCGTTACTTCATTTACACGCACTCACGCAGTAATTTATGCCACAGCATTGTAAGCGGTATGTACTCTGTAAGCAATTTAATCTTTGATAGGAAAAATCAATTAGATATTCTAGGCTGAGACTATCTAATGTCTGGGGAATATTGACTTTTCAAATCCGGCAAAACTATCCGGCTCCGGTGGGATTTTTGCCGGAGCCAGATTTCTGCCGGATTTGGAAAAAGTGCCAAAATCCGGTACAGTACAAGTTTTTATTGATGTTACATTTTCCAGTTTTACAGCTGTCTTTGCGATTCAGTACATGTATTTTCCACAAAGCCGTTAGTTCCACTTTAGTTTCGGTAGCAGTTTGTCTGAGTACACTGGAGCGTTGTCATAACGTGGTTGTCTAGCGCCGTGACCCGTACCATGCTATAACGAGGACTGTGTTATACTGAAATAAGCAGCAAACTATCTCTGGCATGGTTACATCATAATGTGATTCTGTCAACTGTGGGGAAGACTGATCCTGTGGCATCATCCACTTGCATGTGTCGTCATAGTTCCCTGCATGCTGTGGGTGCTGTCCATCAAGACTTATCACGACCCACATTCTTGAAGCTTCTTAGGAAAATCTTAGAAAGATTTCTTATCTTAGGAAAATCATAGGAAAATATTTAGCAGAGCACTAGTATCGAATTAGGAAATAGTAAAGCATTAAGAATTCTAATTAATACATGTATTTTTGCGTCATATTGGACGTTATTATGTAACATTGATAAATTGTGAATTAGTAAATAGAGCAAACTTATGTCTGGTTGGTGTTTTCTTAGATATTGTCAAAAATTGTCCTAAGGTGAGAAATCTTGCTAAGAATTTCGTAAGAGGTTTCGAGAATATGGGCCCTGATATCCACACTGTGTACTAGTGTGAGTGTTCTGTGGAGTCACTGGGTCACTTTTAACTTAGCCTTTTGCTCAGCCTTTCGCTGAGCTAAAGTTCGGTCCTAGTATAGACTTAAGACAAAAAGGTAGTGATTTCGCTGAGCGAATCGCTAAGTCCAAACTTCGAAGTTTGGACCTAGCGATTCGCTCAGCGAAAGTCTTATACCAAAATTACGGTCTATGTACATACTTAGACCGAAGTTAAGCTGAACTGACTTAATTCGGTCGAATTTGCACGGAAGAGATAGCTCAAGCCCTAGGGCTTAACTTTCGCTGAGACTGTAAATTACTTTACTTTTTTACTTTCACTCAGTGAAAGTCTAAGTTCAAAGTCAAGTTGAACTTTGGTCTAAGTCCGAACTTTAGTGTTCATCTTAATGTTTCGCTCAGCGAAAGGCTAAGTCAAAAGTTAGTGACCTGCTATATGTTTTCATACTCTGCTGACCTCCCTCCCTTCACTGTATCTTTCACGTCTTTCTTCTTTTTTAGGGCATGCACGCCTAAGAATGCATAGTGCCATGCATAGACATCAGCCTCCAGAGTGGACGATTCTGAGCAACGTCAGTTTCTTCATTCAGGGAGAGGTTGTTAGATTTCAGGTCTTGCTGGATAGTCTTCATCCACGTAGTACGAGGGCGTCCTGGTGGTCTCCTCCAGTTCTCCAAGGGGCAGCTGTTAAGATCTTCTTTTTTAGGGCATGCACGCCTAGGAATGCATAGTGCCATGCATAGACATCAGCCTCCAGAGTGGACGATTCTGAGCAACGTCAGTTTCTTCATTCAGGGAGATTAGATTTGTTAGATTTCAGGTCTTGCTGGATAGTCTTCATCCACGTAGTACGTGGGCGTCCTGGTGGTCTCCTCCAGTTCTCCAAGGGTCAGCTGTTAAGATCTTCTTGGCATCTATTTCATCTGGCGTTCATGCAGTGTGGCCAAACAAGGAGAAACGGCGTGCTTGGGCAGTAGCGGAAAACACTAGTTGAATAAAACCTAAACGTGGTGGAGGTATGTATTAAAGTTGAAAAGTTAAAGCAGTGTTAAGTTCTTAATGTAAACATCTCAGAACTACAGGGTGTCGCTTGCCATATTGGATCACTCAGTGTTACCTGCCACCCGACACAAGCAAACACACCCCGCCTTAACCCCAGCTGGTGAAGGTTGGTACTCGATTTACCTACCCCGGAGGGATGGAAGGCTGAGTTGACCTAGGTGCCTGATAACGCGCAGACCGGGAATCGAACGCAAGACTGCTAGGTCAGAAATCCGACGGCCTAACCACTGCGCCACCGAGACACCCATGTGTGTATGATGCTAATATCTGTTGGATGTTGTGTTGTGGCAGAATTCAGACCTGTCTCCTGTCAATCTGTTGACGTCTGATGATGACCAGCCGACAAGCCAGGCTGCGTCATTCCCGCCAAGACCACATCTTCCACCAGACACACAGCCAACCACCGGTAATGTCCCATACTCACCCAATCCTGCTTCATTTGGTCTTTCCATACATAGTACTCTCTTATTAACACTGACGCCCGCTGTTGCCATATGGCACAGCTAAAAAGCATCCTGTGCCAGACCGGGTTAAGCCGTCATTTGTAATTTTTGACATCTGGGCACTCTGACGCTCAGCCGTGAGCGTCAGGGTGTCCGGATGTCCGGCTATAATAAATAGTTTTCTATGCCAGTGATGATGTCATTTACTGCTGCCGGCAATTTACGACAAAAATGCACCTGTTAAATTGATGTGTTAATTATTACGTTTATGCATGATTTATTTAATTAATTTGCATGACATCTCGACTGCTCTAAAAGGAACCCGTTTTGATGACGTTGCATAATGTTCGTTGTCTTATTTTTTCTACGTTTGTTAAGCAGCCTTGTATTTAAAACGAGCAAGCAATGAAATAATATAATACTCTGTGTGTCTGTGTGATTTGGGACAGTATGTAAGAGTCGTGAATGCTATGCGAGGCCAGTGCTAGTAAATGTGTGTTTCTGAGGGGGTACTGTGGCGGCAGCTCCAACGCCGTTCAGGCTTGGCGACCCTGCCCTCTGTGGGAGCCATCCCCTAGTCACCCCATAATACTAGTATAGACTATGGGACTTGCTGTGTTTTATATGTGTCTATCTTTATTGTGTATTTTTTATGTATATGTGTATTTTCTGTTGTTTGCTTTTTCTGGTTTTTTCTTTGTAGCGTTTTTCTTTCAGTACTTTGATACCGTTGGTTGGGTCTTTTGACCTGTAAAGCTGTCTCCCGGATAACCTATACTGTGTTGGTGGAGACGTTAAATGCTGCTGAATTAATCAATCAAAAGTGTTTCCATTAAGTCTGTGTGACTTGTGTCCAGGAAACGACGACGCTGCTTACGAGTCCCTGATGAACGATCGCATCAACCAGTTCACTCACTACCAGTGGCTGATACACAAGGTACGGACGCACTGTGTTTTACCATTCTTCAGTGACCTCGAGTGAATTTAGTCCCGATTGTCAGAAACTGAAAGACAATATAATAGCAAAGTGTCAGATGCGTGCTAGAATATGCTTCAAAAAATAAAACTAATATATCAAATAATGACTGATCAGCAATGCAACTGATCACTGATCAAGTCACAGTTGTTGGATTTTGTAACACATAGGGTCAGGATATATGATTGTCGTCACCCTACCGCCATTCAGGCTTGGCAACCCTGCCCTCTGTGGGAGCCATCCCATAGTCACCCTATATTATCAGTATAGACTAAGGGATTTTCGGTGTTTTTTTGTTTGTATGTATGTGTGTTTATTGTGTTTTTAATGTGTATATTGTTGTCTTGCTTCAGTCGGACCTGTAAAAATATTGTCTCCGATGTGACCTAAACTGTGTCGAATGGGATGTTAAGCCTTACTCAACTTAACTCATCCCCACTGCACATTTCCTGCAGCTCCAATCCCCATCCCTTAACACCCTATGACCCCCCATTCCTCGACCATCCTTTAACTGGTTGTTGTCAAACGTCGTTGATTGGTTCTGTCAAGATTATGTTAATTGCATGCGTATTTGCGCTAACATACTGTCTGACTGTCAGAATAACATGGTTACTGATGATATAACAGCATTATCGACATTCAACATGGCTTGTGTGGTCATTCACACAGCAGTTACTGCAACTTTCTCCCCATCGCTGTAGCTGTCGTATTGCCGCGGTATCTGTGTCTGTCTGTCACCGAGCTGGTGTGGTCTACAGGCTTTACATGATGGTGTCGACGTGCCTCCGCCACCTCCAGGCTACACCGGCCCGTCTCCAGACAGTAAGTGTCCAGCAGATTTCCTCTTGCTGCTGTTGTAGCATTAGTGAACAGTGAAGTCCTTCCCACGCCCCGTTGACGAATGTAGCCCAACTGTAGTCATGCAGTGTGAAATGTGAAATGGTTGAGCATTTGCTGTGTCGGGTCCCAGGGCCTGGAACCAACCGCCGGTGTGCATACGAGCACGGGAGACAGTTAGCTCATTCAAGACGGCACTAAAGACACATTTACGCTCCGTTGACTAAAGTTGTCCAGGCACACCACACCCTTGTAATAACTATCATGTGTGGCGCATTAGAAATTGTTGGCGTGAGTATTATTATTATTTTACGATGCTAAAGGTGGCATTTTCGGAATGGGTCAGCATTGTACAATAAGCCCATCTCGTTTCCCGGCCGAGTGTCATAAGAAGCGACTGAACCAGGGTAGTTTTGTTCTGCTGTGTTTTGCGTTTCTCTGGGTTGTGCTTATTTTTTGTAGTGTGTCTATTTTTAATTTGTCTTCTGTTCTGTATTTTCCAGCGTGTACCAACATGAATGTCACTGCATAGCCTAATTGTGCTGAAGTGCCGTTAACAATCTGTTCACTGAAAACTTTAACAGCGATTCTGAGTGCACTGGAGTTCAGGGAGGAAAATTGTAGATTTCATGGAAGTAGGCATTTATCACAGAAGATGGTCGGAAAATGTGATGTGAATTTGGATGTTTCGTACTGACATCAGTTGATCAGTCTGTTGTGTGTGTGTGTGGTGTATAGGTCTGGTTGATAACGAGGTCCTTGAATACATGCTGAGATGCCGAGAGCGGGGTGTTCCGATGCCAAGACCACGTCATCGTCGACCGTGGCACGCCCGCACACACGCTGCCAGTAACTCTTCTGCTATACACGGTGAGTTGTTTTCAATCCAATTTGCTGACGTGACGTTGTTGTTAGATTGTGAATTAGTAAGTAGAGCGAAGTTATGTATCTTCTTCTTGTTCTGTGGCAAGCACCACTAGGGGTGCGTAGCGCCAAACGCAGACATCAGTCTCCAGAGTGGACGATTCTGAGATGCGGCTTCTGATGCCATCGTCTCAAGTGCAGAAGTTATGTATGGTTAGTGTTTTTGCAGTTATTGGGTCACTTTAACTTTTGACTTAGCCTTTCGCTCAGAGATTCGCTGAGCGAAACCTTAAGCTGAACGCTAAAGGTTGGACTTAGACCAAAGTTCAACTTATCTTCGGTCTAACTCTGTAATCAGACCGTAAATTTGGCCTAAGTCTTTCGCTCAGCGAAATCACTTTATTTTTTGACTTAAGTCTGGACTTAGACCGAACTTTAGCTTAGCAAAAGGCTTATCGGCAGGCTATGTCAAAAGTTAAAGTCGCCCATTGTCAGAGATTGTCCCAAGGTGAAACAAGAAAGCCCAGCTATCGCTGACAAACCCACGCGACGCGAAAGCCTGCCAAAATTGCTCCAATTCGACGTGCCTACAACGTTGTCGCTGACAATACTGGCCTATCTTCATGCGTTTA
>Ga0056129_1000271_pt1 | contig 12146 bp, 8 predicted proteins | sample WorMetLIZISLAND1_FD_71118 | JGI IMG/M metagenome (GOLD analysis project Ga0056129, IMG submission 71118) | Marine gutless worms symbiont microbial communities from Max Planck institute for Marine Microbiology, Germany - Olavius loisae LIZARD... ...
TTACACCCACAATCTTTATGCTCCAGCCATTGCAGCTAGAGCTACTAAAGTTGACAAGGTGACGTACCGTAACCAGATGAAGGAATAAGGGATTTAGTGGTTGCCCTCGCCCCCACCGATAAGGAATTCAAATTTTTGAAACATGTTTCTTTCCCACGCAAAAACCGTTGAATTCGACACAATGACTTTGAATTTGATACAACCAGGCCATGAATATGCATCGTATGCCCTACCCCATCCCCAAAAGTTTCCACGTGCAGTTATCTATATTCCAACTCTATGGCGGAGTTTTAAAATATATGTCAGGTTGATTGACAACAACAAGGCATCATCACCACCCCTATTTAATAGGGAGTGGTGTCAGGGTGCCTTTTTCGGGGGATATGCTGTCTATTGAGGACCTTTCTGGTAAAGTAGGTTGTCAGGTGAAAAAGTGTTCCGTAGAAGTTTTAAAATCATTCTTAATGTGTCACGAGTGTTGAGATGTTGACACAGAGGTTATTGTTTTACTGAGCTGCAGTCGGACTCTGAGTTGCTGTCAGTTGTGAGATATTTTTATAGTAATGTTATGTTTTGTTGTTTTCAGTGATTGACTCATTTGTTTGTTGATTTATATGCAGTGTCGGTGTGTTTGTGCGTGTATGTTTGTATCTGTGTTCACTGGCTGTGAGTCACTGTGGCTTTCTGTATGTCCATTACCATTGCATGGCGTCTGGTGGTTGGCTATCGTACAGCATTTACAAGTTCACAGCAGACATATTTCACTGTTGCTTTGGCCTTGTGCCATGTTTGCATTGTCACGTGATGTCTTGTGACTGCACAACAGCAGTGCGTGTATGAAGGCCTCTAGCAAAGAAATCTACAGCTAATTAACGATATGCGATCTCTTATTGATGCATTTGATGTCACTGCTCAGCGGGAACCCGTCAGAATTTCTGGATGAAACTTATCCCACAAAACTAGAGGGATGGGGCTACTGTACAGTGAAAATTGCATGATCCTAACTTCAACTGTTTTTGACTGTGATGTTTGAACCATGTTGATTGAGGTCAGTAAGTGACAAAATGGTCACATCTAACATTGTGTCAAAAGTATCTCTTACTCTGTGAGTGTCACTGTTAGTTTGTTTTCTGACAAAGCCTTGGGGTGATTGGTTCAAATAAAGTCGAGTCGAATGCCATAAAACCCAGACTGTCCATCCATCCATATGAATGCAAGTCAACAAACATTACCGGTTTCAAACATCTCTCAATCTGCATCATGACCTAAGTCTCCAGCACAGTACAGCTTGCATATGAGACTGTTGTCTCTAGTTCGCTGCCTTTTTACTCAAGGCATGATGACTATGTTGTGTTCTATCGTCATCGTCATTTTGTAAACTGAATGTTACAGCACCTTTGTGTGTGTTAGATTATTTTCCTGTGTAATCTGCATGCATGTTGGTGCAAACGTTAAACCATGCTCAATCAAAAGCAAGCAGTAACTGCTTTCTGTTAAGACAACTTGTTAATTAAGTGCATTTGTTTTCTTATGTTGACATTTTCAGATGATAATTGTGCCACAGTACAACCTTGTTGCAACGTTTCGGCATTCGTATGTTGGCAGTGTGATTTTTGTTTTGTTTTCTTACGAGTTGGTTGCATTTTATGGTGTTGCCATTGCTGCTAAGTGTTCCCACCAGTGCTGGAAGTGTCGGGGCCAGTATTTGTGGTTGTAGCATTATGACGGCTTATGACCAAGTCAGTTCAAGTCATTTTGCATGGTTGTTTTATGCATGTTTTTTGATAATCTAAAACAGTGTTCGTTTGTCTACAATATGTTGAGGGTAAATGTTTGAATTACTGCTGAAGTAATAGCCATCTTTGACAGAGAAATAGTCTCGTGCTGTATATTATCCGTAGTGTGCGTAACATTTATCATGACATAGTTGAGTTATTTTTCATTCTGAAGTAATCAACCACACAGAACTATTTTTGAGGGCAAGTTTACCTATTACTGAGATAATGCTCGCATACAGCTTCCATCTTCCTTGTTACCTGTCTTAATTTTTAATAACATGCACATGATCACGGTTTTTTTTACTAATCTTGTGTTTGACACAGTTATTGAATGTAATATGATTGATGGTTGGTTGTATGTGGCTGCTCAGTGTCTATGCTGTCCCATGTGGTATACTCTTTTGACTCAGATGGTGCATGTTATGTGTTGCATCGTCAACACAGTTTCTTTATCCATCCATCCAGTAGCATTCTGTACCATTTGTTGACACACAACAAGACCTGGGAGTGAGTTGGCTCAAGTCGACTTTGAGTGTTCCACGTCGAGTTGGTTTTGTTCCAAGTCAACTTGAAACCAACTTAGCTTTCCTATAGGTGCAAAATACTCTCACATCTCTCAATTACATCATTTACACTTTTAGACTTGCAAATAGGATTATGAGAGTTTTGAGGCACAGGGCAGACATGTACCGCTAGTTGATTGTTGACTTTATCTGTATTATGATATATTGTAACTTACTTAATGTACACAAAGCAGTGAACTGTAAAAAATGACAGCAAAATATTAGTCTAAAATGGCCACTCTTTGTTCATCAAGCAAGTCTACAGAAAGTCGACTTCAAGTTGTTTTTAACCAAAGTTCAGTCAATTTTACTGATCTCAGACACTTACAGGTCTACACACCAACTCGGGCGAAGTGTCGTGAATCCGTTAGAAGCTTCAGTTTTATGCTATTTTCAGGAGTCTCGAGACAGAACTTCAATGTGTTTGTGTTGTCTGTGCTTGAACCTGCTCTCCTCTTTGCTTCGGTGCCTTACAGTGATTCATTTAGTAATAGTTTCTCCTTTTTACCAGTTATTATTTTATGCACATTTCCACACCCTTTTGATGTACATGATATAGACTGTTGAACTAAATTCATGTGATTAATGCAGGTTGTCTAGTATAATAAATACTACCACACTATTAATCTTATTAATTAATTAGTCAAATGCAAAAAAACACCCTAACCACCCAACCAACTAATTAGCCTCATTAATTTTATCTTTAGACATGATACAGCCACTGTTTATGAGTTCAAAATGCTATAAAGCCATAACCATCCACAGCCATTTACCAATTAAAGTACTACCTTAAAAGTCTGGAAGGTTTAAACTGGTGTTTTTTGAATGAATGGCTCCTGCATTTTAGCGCAATCTTTTCATAGTTCGTGGATTGATACTAATGTACCGGTACTGTGACATTGATACAATTGTGGATTTGATAAACCTTAATACTACTGCAACACATATCCTGGTAGTTGGAACTAACTAGTTGGCAGCCGTCCTTGCATGTTGTAATTCAGTTTTTTTAGTGTTTTATGGAAGTTTTGCTGAATAACATCCAGATACTGACTTGTGACCAACGGATGATGGACTGATTCAGATGTAATTTTATATACATGGCTTTGCTGTGCATATTGCATATAACTGTGAGTGTAGTATTGTGACTGTAGCATTATGCATTGTCTGTAGGTGATTAGTGTATTTGTTCATCAGCCATTTCTGGTGTACTTCATGAGCATTGTCATGACTGTGATGATGTATGTCTCAGCATAATAATTTGTAACCAGCATATACTGGCATTCTACAGTCACATGAGGAGAGTTCCATTTCACTGTGTTGCAAGATTTTTTATGCCACAAGTGAAGCAGAATATCGCAATGTTAACGTCATTTGCTTGTCATGTGAATGTCTGTGTACGGAATAATTCAATAACACGTGTGGTTGATCATTATAATACAGCACAGATTCTGTTGTTCACCAGTTTGTCATTGCTAGGGATCACAGATTTTAACTACCAAATGCAGAGTAATCACCCCTCCCTCCTCTCCCCTCAACTTAATTGTCCACTCATTTGTCACTGGTCATTGAACGAATGAATGCATAGATAGACACACACACAGACAGACGTTTTCACCTTGTAACACTATTATCTCAGCTCTTAAAAAGAGAGTTCAGATGAATTATCAGAGTTGCAGTGCTACCCCTACAAACCACCAGCCTGTTATAGTTCGTACGTCGTACTGAATGCAGTTGCCTGCCAGATATGATATCAGATACATATATTTGGAAAAGGTCATGTTGAGGTAATGCACATTCGAGATAGGTCTGCTGTCACAGTTCTGTAATGCATGATATAGCCGTTACTTGCGTGCTTAAAATGTGGTTAAACCCTAACCAACCGTCCATCATAGAATAAAATTAATTGCAATAATATAAGCATCACTTGTGTCAACTGTTGTCATGACATATCCACTATCTGCTTGCTCAAAATGCCATAAAACCATAACCATCCATCCATCCATCCTGATACTTATAATAGTATTAAACCTTTAGCTACGATGCAAACTGTGTGTCCTTTGTCTTCATGATATGATGCAGATCATTCAATCAAATTGCTTTCTGAACAAGACTGTTGAGTATATTGACTTCAAATTTCCCTGAATGGCAGAGATTTAAAAAACGTATAGACTATTAATAAATATGTATATGTATGCATCACAACATCTAGGAAAAAATTATCGATTATCATAGTGTGTGCTAGCAAAGCCACACTGTAGTTACTACAGTTAGCTGTTCTGTGTTTGTGGTAACTCGAAACAGCATTTATCATCTTCACAAAAATGCAGTTCGTTGGTTCAGGTAGTGACTAACTCGAGCTGGTGACAACATGAAACCTGTAAGTGCAGAACGGCACACTGAGTTTAGTTGGGGGACAGGGAGGGTGTAGAGGATGGGTTCATACTCTCAAACGCTTTATGGACTATACTAAAGCTATTGGTTATACCTTATTAACAACTCTTCTAAAATACCGGCAATACTGATACGTTGAATAAACTATTGCCAATACTTTGATGATAACGGCTAGCAGTCCCACTGTACCAAGCTTTATAAACAAAATAATGATGTGCAGTATGACAAACGTGCGTGTGTTGACTGTGGTGGCAGGCAGGTTTTGTTCAAGTCAGGTATTTGTGAACTTTTTGACGTTTTAAGCCAAGTAATTAGTGACAAAGACAGATTTTATTGCTAGTACTGCAACTGTGTTCCATTGGCAGCCAACAGTGCTGTCGTTAGCAGGGATATTTACAGTCTTCAGTATTGTGCTGTGGATCACTGGCAATACAGAAGGATTTGTGTGAGTAATTGAGCTCAGATGTCACTATTCGTCGACAGTTTACACCGACATTTGTCTAACATGTGTGTAGATATTATATTGCTGTTGCTACGACGCTTTTTTGACAAGTACGCTGTGCAAAGTGACGTTTCAGGTCGTTTGACGACAGCTGGCATTCAGTGTGTGACTAACGTACTTTGTTTCGTCGTTTATTAAGTACTGATTCACTATGTTACAGATATAATATACATTATCAGCCAAGCAGAGGTGTCAAATGTAGTCTACATAACTCCCATAATGTCTTTTGAGAACTGCGTGCGCTAACATTTTATATGTCAACCGACCTAAACTCTATTGTCATTGTAGTCCGTGCCACAGTTGTGAATTATAAACTTTTTTTAAACATAGGAAGTGACAATACAGAAACTTATATGTATTTGCGAAATGTTGACATGAGTTATAGTTTGTAACTTTGTACTCGGACACTTTCAACAAGTTTATTGACGTCTGGAGCTAAAGAGCTCATTCACATCAACTACGTGTAAAAATTATCGATGCCTGTTAGTAATTGTGGCGTTCTGCAGTCAGCAAATACTCTCAGTTAGAGTCATGAATAATTTGTACTCCAACAGAACAATGTTGTTATGCAACTAACAAAATTCAGTGAATACACAGTGACTTCTTGTTTGAAAGTAGGCTTTGTATATTCATTAGTCACCAAAGGATCAGAATTAAGTTGATGTTAAAGCATAGACAAGTAGCTACAATACAGTTGCAGTACAGGCTGCGTCAACCACCTGAACACCGTCTCTTCAAAGAATGACATTGTTTTTGTACACATATATCGTTGACCAAGCAATGTGACACGACAGTAGTGCATTCAGCCAGTACAACTATGCATGCACACAATAGTCACTTTGGGCATAAAAATCACCCCAAATACCAAAAGTGAATCATCTACAGGACTGTTCCTGCATTGTTCTGCACGTGGCCCTACATAGGGAATGCATCTGAAAATGAGACAAATGACCTTTGGGGCATTGATTGATTGAGCAAGGTTTAACGTCCCAGTCGACACAGGTTAGGTCATTTCGGAGACGATGTTTTACAGGTCTGATGACCCAACCAACAGTGTCACAGCACTGAAGGACGGTGGTTAGTCATCCAGACAGGCCTCAGTCTAACCAGGCTCACCTCACCATGTTACAGTAATACAGCATGCATGCAGATATAATACAAGAAAATAATCTAACACATACAAAGTATTGGTCGATTGACTGAGCATGGTTTAACGTCTCCACCAACACAGTATATGGGAGACAGTTTTACAGTTCAAGAAACCCAACCAACAGTATCAAAGTACTGAAGGGAAAACGCTACAAAGGAAAACCCAGAAAAAGCAAAAAAACACAAAATACACATACATACAAAACAGTACACAATAAAGAGAGACACATATAGGGCACAACAAGTCCCCTAGTCTACACTAGTACTATGGGGTGACTAGAGGACGGCTCCTACAGAGGGCAGGGTCGCCAAGCTTGAACAGCGGTGGCACTGCCACTGCAGTACCTCCCTGTGGAAGAAAGAGAGAGAACTTGAACTAAGCACTGCATCAGCTGCACCAACAGAACAGCAAGCAACCTCACTGTCACATGTTACACAGGCAGACTTATAAACAATGGTGAACTTTCATCGACGCCTAACTAATACAACACTACAGTACTTGTTACCACAGTTAACCACATAAAGGCCTGTACATGGGCACAAATGCATGCATCATTGGGTTCACATGTTAGTCACAGCTGTGACAGAATTGTGTTCAGATTGCTGTTCCTCGCTCCAAGTTCTGCTTGATCTCGGCAGTGTATTTGCCGTAGAATCGTTCCAGCTTCTTGTTAAACTTCATGTTTCTCTCGTTGATGTAGTCAATGTCGGCGTCTTCATCGAATGGCCGCCGCCGACTGTACTTAGCTCGCTTTGATATTCTGATAATAAAACACAACAGACAAGCTTTCCTATGCTATTATCAGTCCAAACAAACACGATTCACACAGCATTAACCCTTTGATGCCCACTGTTGCCATATGGGTACAGCTATAAAGCATCCTGTGTCAGACCGGGTTAAGCAGTGCCGTCATTTGTAAATTTTGACATCCGGGCAATCTGGTGCTCAGCCCCGAGCGTTAGAGTGCCCAGATCTCAGAAATTGCAAATGATGGCTTAACCATGTCTGGTATGGGATGTTTCATACCTGTACCCATATGGCAACAGTGGTGTCAAAGGGTTAATCGAGTTTTAATACCAGTCAGTTGTAGTGTTTATGGCACGACAGCAGCCACAACAATTTTGCGTGAGATGCAGAGCTTGCAAGTCGTGCAACACGATTTTTATAACGCTGAAAAACAAGCTGTAAAACAATAAAGAAAGGGTTATAGAGTGACCTAACAGATCAACATACACTACGCTGATTCCAGCATGTACTTTCACAATATTTGTTAGTGATACATACATTACACTAATCCAGGCAAATGACTGATATTCACCACAGATGCACACAAACAAGATACACACATAGTTGGGAGCAGCCACGTGTGACTGGTACAGCAGGCATGGATTCTAATACAAGAAGACCCAGGCTTGAGTCAGTAGTGGCCATGACTGCAGACGTGTGCTCCAGAAAGTCGCAAGGCAGCAAGTGAGGGAATCATCATCATCATCATCTGAGTTTGTAAGTTGGATTTTAAAGACTCTCAGGACTGGTTTTACGGAACTGGACTTGGACCGCATCGGCTCATCAGCTTTTGAGTGAATGTTATACTTTCTCTACCGCATCCTACTGTATCGACTTTGGGCTGTTTTTGCCGGATGACATGCCCAGCTGAAAGCATAAAAGCAGTGATGTTACAACAATAAACACTGCCTCTACATACTGCTTTTCAAGGTCCTCCACCATGCGATTAATGCCTTCTTCAGAATCTTTATGTTCGGTGACACCAAGTGTGTCTGAAGTGGGATAAAACGCCTCTTCACCACTGCAGACACAACACATGCCAAGTGACATCACATCGGCATCGTAACACCCATAGCATGCTAGATGCCAGTCGAGTTACAGCATTCAGACAGAAAATGGATCGGATCTATTTTACAACTCGTGGGGCCTCAAGATTCTATATGGGTGTTACTGTTGCAAATGGCAGTGTATTTTCTGTTGTTGGGCTAATGAATTTACAGACTAAACTACAGATTGTGCTGCTGATTGTCTGTGGTGGCACTGTTGTCCCATTTTGGCAATTATCTCAGAATGAGATAAAAGTCATTGAGAGCCATCATCACTACTGAACATGAACAGAAAAATAACATACATGTTAGCCAACACACCCATCTGAATGATCTGTAACAACCCTATGTGATAATCTCAACATTGCGATATATCGAACACCTCAAATGACCATGCAAGTTCAGCTAGCCAAGCTGTCGCTAGTTTAGCCGACCGTACTGCTTCACAGCAGACTATCCAGTAATTAGCGATGTTGCTAAATAGCATATCTCCAACTGTTTTCGAGATATTGCACTCAGCCTATTGGGGTTACAAGCTTGACCTTTTGGGGTCACGTGACCATTTGATACCCATATGCCATTTCCTATTGGTAGTCCTTTGGAATGGAGTCTCTATCTTCAGTCTATTTCGAGATATTTGGCTCTAAGCATATTTGGGTCACAAGTTAATGACCTTTCAGGGTCATGTGACGTCATCGGTCACGTGACCATTTGATTCCCCATAGGCCATTTCCTATTAGTGGTCCTCCTATCGGTGGTCTTTTGGGACCAAGGCTCTATCTCTAACGGTTTCCGAGATATTCAATGTTGAATGTGATGCAATGGTTGACATGACCTTAATACAACCTCTAAACAAAGGTCAAAGTCATTCATTTTGGTACCGATTGATTTCTCATATGCAACTTCCTATAGGCTGTCAATAGTAACTTTTGAACTCTAGGACTAACCGTTTAGCCACAATACATTCCACACAGACGACAGAGGACGACGACGACAGATGACAGACAGATGCAACACTGTAGCATAATCACAACTGTTAGTACGGTTGGCTAAAAATGATGCCATTAAACGTGCACCTATGTCATCAACATTCACACCAACATAGCAACATCTTAGCATCAAGACAAATCTCTGTGCTTGGCAAAATAATAACATATAACACTCTAAAACTGAACATACAGTTTCTCCTTTTCTCTGCAGTATTGCTGCATGTCTGGCTTGTGCTGCTTCGTTAATCTCTGGTACTGACGGAAAGTTGCCTGTTCATAGTCTGAAACACAAAGCAGAGTGCCAACAGCCTCACATAACCACACAATCAGACATACCAACAGACTGCTTCATCAGTGCTTAAGCATCAGATGATGCACATGTTACAACACACGTTGTAATAATAAACATATCTCATACCGGTCTCTCTGTACTGCTCTAGTTACAACAAAGCTCAGATTGGACTGGATTGTGCAGTGTTTTATGTCCCTGCCAACACAGTATAGGTTATATGGGAGACGGTTTTTACAGGTCAAAAGACCCAACCAAAAGTATCAAAGTACTGAAGGAAATGCTACAAAGGACAAATCAAACAATAACAAAATACACATATGCACAGACAATAATAGAGACAAAAAGGATAACACAAAATAAGCACAACAAGTCCCCTAGTCTACACTAATATGGGGTGACTAGGGGACGGCTCCCACAGATGCCAGGCCTAAACGGCAGTTGGGCTACCGCCGCGCTACCCCCACAACAAAGCTCAGCCGATGTCTGACCTGACAATATGAGATAAAACAAAGCGCAATGAAATAAGGTATCAGGATCTTTCCATTTACCTGCAAATCCTTGGTCAGGATTTTTCTTCTTTCGCTTGCGATCAATCCTGTCAGTTTCGTCAGCTCCGACATCACGTAGCTTCACGATGTCATAGTCCTCGCCCTTCTCAGCACACTCCTGTGCAAACCAGTCCAACGCAACTTCACAGCAGAATTCCACATGAGCAAAACTGATGTGGACAAACTTAACTTCTTGCCTGTCTGCTAGCTCCAAACCATGAACATTGGACACTCTTCAGCAGCCATAAGACACCCTTGCTACAATATACATTGTATTTGTGGAGAGTGTAAAAAGGAAATCACTTTCCTTGCCAGAAAGGTTTTTCACACAGAAGACAAAACTGTGCATATGACAAGTAACTTTTTAAGCACAAGCAATTTATTCACACACGTCAAAAACCATTACACATCAGCGAAAACATTATGACACTAAGCAGCCGAAAAACTAACTTGAAAGTGGATGGACTTTACCAACGTGCTCAACTTAATAGCCACTAGCAATAAAATGAGCAATCCACAAGCGTGGCATCTTTAACTTCACTTTTACTTAACAACACCTGCAGCAGCTGCTAAAATCCCGGAATCTGAAAGTAAAGTTTTTATCAAGCACCTTCTTCAGTCGTTCCTGCTCCTCTTCCCATGCCACCTGTCGCTGCTTTGCTTCCCAGTTGTTTGGTAATTTCTTGCGATGATCTTCATCGACCACTTCCTGGTGGTTCAGCTTACGTGCCTCATTCTACAAAATACACACAATGGTAATTAGTAATTACACATGAAAAAGAAACAAACATGGACGACAATCACTACCAGTTCAAATTTACAACAAATACTGACAGGCAAACTGTGCCAGTCACTGAAAAATTAAGTCATAATTAGAGTTATTAATCCTTAAAAAAACTTTCCCTAATGAAAAATTTAATTTCCATGTATCCTCAGTCAAGTTACAATATGCTATTTTAAAGGCTAAAACATCAGTATTAGCTGACATTTAAATAATGGCATTTTCATCTGCCACTGTCTCTCTCCACAGACCATCACTGATCAGGCAAATGTCTACCTTGCCTACCTCATCTGCCTGACCTGAACAGCACAACATTGCGCATCAAATGATAACAATATATGCTATTCTACACTAAATATACAACATGCCTGATGTAAAGCACAAGTTTTTATCACTGTCTGCATTATTATGCTTTAAAATCTCCAGAAATTAACGGTGTTTGCACTCAAATAACTACCAAGAAAAATTCACACAATATTTTCTGTGAACACCAATAAGCGACGTTCGTCAGATGTACTTTGTGCACAGAACAGATGATAGCAACTACAATATACTAACTTATCATAATTTACAGACAAATACTTAATACATACTCTGCGCAAATTCAGTGCTCGCAGACGATCCATGCGCTCTGACTCTGAGGATTTGTGACATGATGAGCTGCTGCAAGATGCTTCTTCCATCATGTAATTACTGAAAAAAAACATACAATATAGGCCTATACAATGGATGTAGAGTGTAGACTTCACTACAGAATAACCATAGTTTCATTATCAAATGCAGTAAGCAAACTGGAAAACTGGAAATGAAGTGATAAGGAGAACATGAAATAATTGTGAGACTTTTTTTTGATTCTCATTAATGATTCACCATACAATAACTATAGGTTCAGATTGATGATCTAAGATTAATGTACTTAAAAATTAACTGATCCTTGTGAATCATATGGACTTCTCCAGTTTTGCTAATGTAGGTTCAGGGTTAGGGTTAGGACAAGGCTTAGGCTCAGGCTTTAGGGTTAGTCAGTTTCTTACGTGTATCATTAATTATATTCATTAGATGGTCTGGTAGTCATTACAATATTGAGAATTTAATTACACTCCTAGTAGAGCCCTGCATGGGCCGGGCGGCCCGGTGGCCCGGCTCGGGCCGGGCTCTATAATTTCGAAAAGCCATCGGGCCGGGCCGAGAAATTACTGGGCCGGGCTGGTCAGCATACAGCCCGTAAAATCGCAATAATGACCAGCCTTATCTCAGACAGTATTAACAGAGCTGTATAATTGTCAGAGCTTGATGACGATTAGGGCCCTGTAGATCGTC
>Ga0056129_1000273_pt1 | contig 12137 bp, 8 predicted proteins | sample WorMetLIZISLAND1_FD_71118 | JGI IMG/M metagenome (GOLD analysis project Ga0056129, IMG submission 71118) | Marine gutless worms symbiont microbial communities from Max Planck institute for Marine Microbiology, Germany - Olavius loisae LIZARD... ...
TCCTCCATAGTCACTCTTATTCTTTCCGGACTGCCTTCACGGATCTTAACCTGTACTGAATTAAAGGGGCACTGCCGTTAGTTTTAGTCTTTTTTTCTGGCTACGTGTGCGAGATAAATAAAGCTGAATACCCAGCTTTTGAGTCCACGTTAAACTCTGCTATCGTATCGTATCGCCCCGAGTCCTGACTGTCCATCTGGCCGTTCGTCACTCACGTTGTGATATGCCCATACTACGTGTCCGGAAAAAACGGCCCCCTACATATCAAAATAACTTTATGAATAGAGAATGATAGCCATTTGCAATGTTTGTGTGCAATTTCACAACTAGCCTGCCCATTGCTGAGATATTGTTTTTTTAGCCGACTGTACTAATGGTCGCGCCATTGGTACAACGTTGCGTCCGTCGCCGTCTGTAACGTGAAGTATTGTGGATAACCGGTGAGTCCTAGAACAATAAGTTACTATTGACAGCCTATAGGAAGTCGTATATAGGAAATCGATTGGTACCAAAATGAATGACCTTGACCTTTGTTTAGAGGTCGTTCAAGGTCATGTCAACCATTGCGGAATATTTCCCAAACTACTTGAGCTATAGTGACTTCAAATTTTGTAAGCGGCTTTGACTTAGCCTACCATTGCCATTTGACTGTCGGGTTCTGCATACTAGTGCACTGTTAGTCTACATGGTATGGTCAGCTATCTTAGTGACAGCTTGGCTTCTCGTTATAAAACAGATGGCCGAAAATTGCCGTATCCTCCAACATTGCCAATTAACACATGCGCATTGCTGACATATACGCCATGCCAATTTGAATTGGTCAGCGTTTACGTAATTTTTGCATAAACAAAATTAAGATGGTAATCACTAATCAGCAGGGAAGATCGAATGTTGATAAACCTTTTGCGTCAAGAGAAAGGTCACTGTGCAAAGAAGTTATTAGCTGAATAACAAACAATGATACCAACGGTGTTCATAGTGTGTTTCAGTGTTGGTTCTAAAAGATAAACAAGAAAGCTGTGCTCAGAAACCGTTAGACACAGGCTTGGTTCCAAAGGATCACTGAAAGGAAATGGCTTATGGATATCAAAATTTAATGGTCAAGTGACCGATGACGTCATGTGACCACAAAAGGTCAAACTCGTGACCCCAATACGCTTACTTCACGCCGAGGCCTCCTTCATTAACCAAATCTGCATTTCATAATGTAACCGAGTCACTAAAACCTCATTCTGGTTCCATGGAACCTCAAAACAAGTTAAACCATAGAAAAACGCCAGAGTTCCAATAAACCTACGGTAACAAATACAAATAATCAGCTTTTCCATTTTTATCGTGTTACTGTCTGTTTTCCTCCATGGAGTTAATTAATTTGCTCATCTGCTTGAAAACCTGAAACCATGGTCTCAAACTGTCAAGGTCTTCCCAGATCTGGAGTTGGATACGACTTTCTATCTTCAAGTTCAAAATGAACACAGTTGCATAGATTCTGTGCCATATCACCAGGATGCTGACATGGTTATGTGATTACATACAAACACGAAAGTGTAAGAGAGAGACAGTCTGTAAAAATAATAGACGTTTTAACAGAATATTTCCTGATGTTCTGCAGTGCTACTCTAATTGCAGGAAGTTCTGCTGTACACATAGAAGTACTGTATGTGAGTTTCTGATAATGATGGCAAAATAAGTGCGAATGTTTGACGAACAAGCAAGCTGTGACTGCATATACCACACAATGCACTGTTCTGATAAGAAGTAAGCAATTTAATACAATAAAGTACACTCATATCCATCAACCAGTACTAAATTAAAATTCAACTTATGTTAAAGCTGTCGACTGGTCACTAAAAAGAATACGGCTGCGGCTAATCTCTCCACTAACACACGGACACGACACTACGATCTTATCAGGGATCAGAGCTTCTTCACGGCAAGCGCACAGACCACACCTTGGGACAGTCTGCCAGTGTTCCTTTTGGTAACCACAAGCTGTATTAACAGAGCATAAGCATTTTCTAAAGATGCACTTCTTTAATGTTGAAATGGCAGCATATTAGTGATTCTGTTTGTACATACTGTATACATACTAACCTACTTACTTGAATAATAACCAAACTATGCAATACAACTTCAGTTATAAATTTAAAATGATTAAAATTACATTAAAAAAACCTAACTACACAACACAATCAGTAAAACACTGTATAATGCAAAAGTGAAGTTAAACACACCTTACGTGTATCACACAGCAACTCACAAGTGTCTCTCGCCATTCACAGACTTAGTTTTGCTGCCGTCGTATCATAAACGCACATTGAGATCATTTTCAACACGTCAGTAACAGGTTACCAAATGAGACCAAATCACTGCGATGGCAGTCAGTGCACAGTATGGCATTTGCTGCAGGCCTCGGCATTCACTATTAGGCTGATAACTGTATAAACTTATTATGAAAATGCTCACAGGCCAAAACAAAACCAGGATGGCATCAGCAAACACGCACACATAACAACTCTGAAACATGATTAAATGTTGAAGCTGAAAGAAGAAAGAACACAGATACAGGAGTATCAGCTTTCTGGCCGAGTAATAATAACGGCGACGGTGAGTGTAGTTCATCTAGCAGCCTAAAGGCAGGCTTATGGCTCGAGCCGATCGGCTTGGCCCAAAGTCGGCAGCCACCTGGCGCTGTGCTGTAATCATCTCCCCATGACGATGGGTCGTGTTACTGCACGTTAGAAATTGTCTGAGTTATTATTATTATTATTATTATTATTATTATTACAACTATATATCATAAGAAATCCTGTAGCTTTGTGTCCAGTCAATCTAGTTTTAAAATAAGCAAGTAACATATTAATACAGGATACAATAAAACAGGAAATATTAATGTAAAAAGCGTACTGGTTTCCACCTGTAGATCTTATAGTGCATCACACTTAAAGAAACACAAAATTAGAAAGTAAACAACTATCCAGCACAGGCAGTCTACTGCAAATGAGTCCAAAGTTATCAGTTTGTAGTCATGAAACAGTCCATGATGGAAAGGATTTGTGGTTTTCAAGCCGACAGTGAAAAAGAAAAGACGTGGCAGATGACAACAATGCTAGGTGAGATCACATGCAACTAAGTTCACAGATATGAAAATAATCAGATTTGCAAAGATAGGACACTTGTTCAGAGGAGGTCAGACAATACATCCATCAAAGATTGGTTTGAAGCAGCGTGGGTTGTGATAAGTGAGAGATAGCAAACTTTGGCACATAGCTGTTTAATGACTCCAGGAAGAACTAACATTAATCTATGTATCAGGCAGCTACAGAACTTAGCTGATCGACACTGTATGTAGTGTATATCATTCACTTCAACTAATACAGACTGACACAGTCAGGATGACAGTTAACAGCTCAACGAAGCCAAAGGCTGATCTAAGTGATCTTGAGCAACTTTGTCATCAATAATATCAAGAGACGTTAGATGTGACATGAGCTCAGACTCATCTCTGTACTGACTGCCAGGAGACAACCGACAACCTCGTGATATATACGACGTCAGCCGACCACAGGCAGCCAAAATTAACCCGAGGTACGGAGGCGACGGCTTGAGAGGACGAGTTAGGTACTCCGGATGAAACTGTACTCCAATGAAGTACGGGTGTTCTACAAAAAGACACATTAAAAACTAAGTGTAGAAATGTCAATAACGATTAATATTTACAATGATTAAAGTAATTTAAAAACAGCTTAATACAAACTTACGAAATGACCTGATTGCTCGTCAATCGTGAGTGAGTAGATTTTAACAACGCATCAGCACAATTAGGCTCTGATCGTCAATTAGCAGCATGGCCCAGCCCAGCTAACTAGCCAAGATCACATCTTCCCAGTCACGTCCTGACCTCTGAAGTCACGACCTACAACGGGATATAAATCTGCATACTATCTGATTATTGTTATCAGGATGTACAGACAGTTTACAGTTTCAGCTGCATCACCTCCACTCAGTTCACATCATCTGCTCATGGCTTCATTCTTCTGATATAACTTTATGACAAATGCTAACTCAATGGCAACATGAACACACCACACACAAACGACAGTGTAAACGACCGCTGAATCATTTATCTGTGTAAATGTCACATGAAGCTATATATATATATATATTGTTGTTAACTGTAATCCCAGTTATCCTAATAACATGAAACCGCAACTTAAAACTGTATCTAAGCAAAATCTGGTATTGCAAAAGTAACAAAAAAAAATCTTATACAAAATTTACAAAAACTGCTATGCCAATTTTCTGTTAGTGGACAGATCGAGAGAGAGAGACTTCTGCTACACGAGTACTGCCTGCAATAATAAAAAAGCCAACCAATAGGAATGCAATGCAACAAGCACTTGTACCTTGCAGTTCCATGATTTCCATGCGTTTGCCTTCATCATTGTGACCAACAAACAGCATTCCATTCTGTTGTAATTGCTCAACCACGGCAGGATTCACCTACCAGACAGAGCACAAAGTGACAAATCACTCGCCAATGAACACAGCAGATATATCTACACAATCAATCACACACTTTGCCGCAGTAAAGACTATGATCTCAAAATGGCCAATGTAATGTACTAGAAATACAACGAAACATACCTCATATCTATGACGATGTCTTTCATCGACAAAATCCACATTGCCATACAGCGTTCCTGTCAAACACGAGACGTCACATCAACAGCAAGTAACTGCAAAACTGGATGTGACAGAATGCAGAACTGTTTGTATATAATATTGTGACAAGTTGATTGGTCGGTTAACCCTTTGACACCCAGTGGCGCCACATGGGTACAGCTATGCCAGGCCGGGTTAAGCCATCATTTGTAATTTTTGACATCCGGGCACTGTGACGCTCAGCACTGAGCGTCACAGTGCCCAGATGTCAAAAATTACAAATGATGGCTTAACCCGGCCTGGCATAGGATGCTTTATAGCTGTACCCATGTGGCACCACTGGGCGTCAAAGGGTTAACTGACGTAGCTATTTGCTTTATGTCCAGCCACGCCAGAAACAGTGACTGTGAAAACAGTAATGGAAGAATAAATGCCAGTGACTGACCTGGTTTGTTTCCTGGGGCGACTGCGTATCACGTGGACTATCTTGCCCGGTGTATACAGCTCGTGGTGATCACCGACGGGCACAGTAGTCGGCCAGTCAGTTGATCCCGCGACAGACAATGACTCGGATGCAGCTTTCGTCAGTAACCGGTCTAACAAGCGTCGTCTGAACACGGCCGCCAGTGGACTGACAATTCTCCACTGCAATCAAACCAACCAACCAACCAAATGAACATGACTGCAACCAGCAATGAATGTCGGCACAACCCAGCTTTCAACGTATGGTATACAGAGGATTTGTGGATAGCATTTATAAAGACGGCAGCAAACTAGACGAAGCTAAAAGCCCACTGAATAAGATTCACTGTAATGCTCAAGGACCTGTGCATGTTGTAATATGTAGTCATTGAACTACGACTGTTGCTGGAAAACACAACAAGTGTATCAACCCGATGGTCGAGACGATAAGCCTAATCATTAGCAGTAGCTTGTTGCATCTGTGTCCGTAACATTTCAGTGCAAATCCATCCTGTATGTTCATGAATCAAAACAATGCCAGTGGATCAACATCCATAAATGGACATTCCACAGTTCATACAAGTCAGTCACAAGCCACCTATTCACAGAAATATGGCACAAATCATATGATCGCGACATACGATATCGTCGCAGGCTTCTCACTACAACGATATCGTAGCACGGCATTGGCACAACGATATCGTTGTGCCGCGATATCGTGACAAACAGATCAATTACATACATCATCTTGCCGCTCCAGTCACGTCCACGCACTAAGCAGGAGTATGATACAGAGTGGGGCAGGGGAGGAGGCGTAGTAGGGAAGGGGTAGTAATACAGATCACTGGGGCCAACTGGCTAATACACAGGGCTGCAGCTGCTGAGATCAGATGTGCGCAGGCAGCCTTTGACCTCTAGAGGTCCGTGAGTCAGTCTGTTACTGTAGATGCTGAGCCTCACCCGTGACCCTAGCCACGGCTGACGGCCGTCCGTCCGTCGTATAGCACTGTCCCATGCCCCCCACCCCCGCCACGGCCAATACCGCGGCGGCGGCACTGCATCACAATATCATTATATGGATGGCTGTGACTGCTGTGCTGTCCGTATGCGTTGTTGATTTATCTGACTGTGCCACTGTGCCTGTTCGTCCTGTGTGGCCATCCCTGCCAGCCCGGTGTTTCATGCTGGCTGACATGCGAGAGCACGCTACTTGCGTCATGGGCGCTAGCGGCAATAGTGACGATATCACGATATCGTCGTGGACTTTGTCACAATATCGCGATCCTAAAAAAAGTCCACGATTTGAGCCCTAGACAGAAAGCAGCCATAGCACCATGAAAGCAGCAGTGGGGGCAGGTATTACCATGCACACACTGGCTTGAAACTGTCAACAGGCAAACAGATGAATAAACAATCAAATGGACGTGGAAACAGGAGTCTAATATACAGAAGTAGTGCAACATTCAGACCAATTATCTTACCTTTGAGCAGGTACACAGCTGGAGTAACTTCATCATCTGTTGCTGGAGCAGCATTATTTGCCGACAACCAAACCTAAACACACACATACACACACATAGATCAGTGAGCGAGTGAGCAGATTCTTAACAGCACAACAGCACAATTAGGCTATACAGTGCCATTCATGTTCGAAATACAGGACAGAAGACAAATAAAAAAACAGACGCTACAACCCAGAATAAGCAAATAACACAAAACACAGCAAAACTAAACTATCCTGGTTTAGTCACTTCTTACAACACTCTTCCAGGAAACGAGGTGGGCTTATTCTACAATGCACCCGAGCCCTCACACAGGTGAGTGAGGTGACTGTGAGTGCTGACAAACATCACAAGGCAGCAATATGACAAGATGTACAGTCAGTCACTGCAGAAGCTCTGCCATACCTTGGGATGCAGTCTTTACCGATCACAACAGATGTAATGAAGTTTTTTGTGTCTTCTCGACAAACGTCGCTAATAACACACATGCACACACATATAATCCATTAGATCAGTTGTGTGTAATTACTGAACCTATCAGATGGTACAACCAGGCAGCAATTTAACTATGTTGATGAAATGTTTAGTGTGACGAACAATAATCTACCACATGTTGCCAGAAAACCAAATGCAATAGAAGTAAAGCCCAGTCTGAGTCCTAACACAGGAAGAGAGTCCTCAAAGAAAAATGCAGTCGATGTTGAAAAAAGATTTGGGGAACAGGTGGGTCACGTAAGCTTAGACTGAAAAGTGATGACACAGTATATGACGATGTGAAATACCTTGAATGAACTGGACCAGAAGACTGATTACAATCAGGCTGACAAAATAAAACAGGAAGCTGATTCCAGACAGAAGGTAATGACGCATAACTAAGGTGAGAGATTTGTGACTCGAAAAGAGGAAGACACAGGTGGTCAAGCAAGGGTTACAACTGATGATAAGCGGGTCCTGTGACTGAACAGAATAGATAATTTGGTTAAGTGGTTACGAGTACTTTGTACGTGAGAGACAGGGAGTTTGTATGTGATATGTTCATTAACCTAAAGCCAGTGAAAAGGCTCAACAATAGGAGTGATACGACAAAATTCAATTTTTGAGTTCTGAATCTGCAGGAGTGGGCTAATTTGAGAATCAGGGAGGTTGTAGTAGAGAGAATTGCAGTAGTCCAATTTGGAATGAACAATGGAGGTCGTAGGTTGTAGTCGTGAAACAAATATACAACAAGTCTGCATATAACCACACTGCAATAAGATCAAACAGTAAAACAAGGATATTACACAGTTATCAACATTTGACTTATATGAGTTTAAGCAGCAGGATAAATGCAGTAAGCTGTACTAGAGTGTGACGTGGAAGAGGAATGAACCTAATGAGGCAGCCGGGTGGACTGTATGCATAGCAGTGAATGGTTGAATATTCATGACGTAACAGAATGGCAACGAGAGCGGCAACACCAGCGGCCAGTGAATGACCGACCGTCACTACGCGGTAGTCATTTGTTCCGCGCTCCTACACACAACATTCAACATTCAGTCACAAACACCAACGCAACAAATACAGCCTCACTCTCGTAGACTCACACACAAAATAACATTCTGTATTCTTCTTACGAATCCATAATAGGCACCAAAAGACTAATAACAGGGCTTTGAAATCACTTGTCATAGCAACCATTTATTTGTATACTGATCAAGGCTGGTGCCTACTGATGTGCGTGTTGTGGCTTGGATCCACAGCCGAGTTGAGTATAATGTCCCAGGTGCTTGACAACATTACAGGTCATTTCAGAGAAGATCAACTTGACTGGTGCCTTCTCAACCAATCACTTGACTGATAACAAACATAACTACAATCAAGAACATCACAAAACCCTAAACAACCGAACAAAGAACTAGCAATATATGCAATGGGTCCTGGCAGCTGGAGAATAGGCAGGATTTGTTTACTGGCCGAATGACATAAAAAAAACCCTAAATCATGCTTTACGAGTTGTCTACGACAACTCGTAAAGCATGATTTAGGGGCTTTTTATGTCATTTGGCCAGTAAACAAATCCTGCTTATTCTGCAGCTCCCAGGACCCATACGTGCTTGCATCTACAGAGAGTGCTGGTGTGAACAATAGCATGCAATAAAACATAGCACAGAATCATACACAATGGTGAAATCTGTTCAAGTTATAATAACAAGAATGTACAAGCATCCAGATTTCACATTACAGTGCAAATGAATGATATCAATGATATCACTCACCAAGTCCTTATTGGCTGCACGAGCTAGAAGCGAATGCCTTCTAACTGCATCAGCTATATCAACGGCCGGTCGCAGCAGACCCTAGTAACACCAACAGACACTCACTCCACACAAACAGCACAACTCCAGCATCAAGTAATCCCTTGATCTTAGTGCACTATAAATGTTGTTAAGTTATTAACTTAACTAATTAATCTTCAGAATTTAATAAACAGAAAACAATGGTTTGTTGCGGTTATTTTTACTGATTTTAAAAACCAATCCACTGGCAAGCACAGAGCAAGGCAGCACTGACATACATACCTTATGAGCAAACCAATCTTTGTTGGTGGACTCATCGGGAATGACTTCAACGTCATTGAAACAAACTTCACCTAGCACATCCTAAACAATATACAAATGACATTATTCACAATTATTTATCAGCATTATTCACACTTTATACATCTGTCTGTAACTTAAGCCCAAAATTTGCTAATAATGTCAAAAAACTTGGACAAAAGAAATTAACTAACACACTTGTAACACATTGCATACGCTATGTAAGACACAGGCGAATACTGTATTTATGAAGTCATTAATTGATTTGACAATTTTTTTACACCATTTTAACGAGAAATGTATTTTCAATATACGCACAAGAAAATATAATACTAACACACCACATACATGAAAGTGGACAATCAATAATAATCAAATTATTGTTAAATAGACCAGTAATTGGCAGTGTGCACATTAAGCATGCTTTAAACGCCCACTTTGTGCATCAGCCAGGTCATCAGAAGAAATCATGTATAAATTTCATATCATATCAAGTCATGATAATTCACCTGATGAATTATCTTCTGATTCGACGGTGCAAAACTTATTCAGGTTGTAAATGTTACTTACATGATGTATAATATCAAATTTCTATGGATCATTACGTAGTTGTAATAAGTAAATGCTAAGAAAATTAATATATTATATTTCAAATACCAGAGTTTCTGTGGCAAACATGCTTAGGGCAGTTACACAAGTTTGTTTGAACAACATAATGGTAACAAAGAACTGTTAACATATGTTAACAATTTGTTGGAAAAAAGACAACAATTTTTTTAAGGAAAACATTAAACTTTCTATCAACTGCATGACAAGCACATTGCAGTCACGAACCTGGTAACAAGAGGAACCAGAGATACAGATAACGTGAGCTTTTGACGCATGACTTACTGCCACAAAGAACCCAAACTGATGTTCAACACCATCCTAGCAACGAAAAAAATCTCACAATTTAATCCAACTCTACACAACACAATACGTAACTGCTATATGCATGGTGTTAAAAAAAAATCTTTCACGCAATGCAAAATAACCAACACTAAAAAACCATACATAAAATAACACTATAGTACAAATATACAAAGCAAAATTCATTGCATATTATCAAACACTGCACATAACCTTCATTGCAGAAAACCACTACTGCATATAACTTTTGCCACATTTTCCGTTGATCAGTAACTGAAACTCACTTTTCAACCAGTCGCTAAGTAGTACGTACCTCAGGCAGGTGACAGCTGGCGTAGACCAGAGTTAAGCGACTGAGACCAGTTCGACGGCAAAGGCAAGCAAACATGCATGGACATCCTCTGCTGGTGCTACTCGGTGCGTTGTGAAGACCGTCTTCATGACACTGACAACAACTGTTTCACAGCATAGCATGATTCACAGCATAGAGTCACAAAGCAGTCACCATCTATCACTGATTCGCTCAGTGCAGTGGACAGAATTCTACTTCCAGTTACGAGGCGTCGAATGCAGCCATTACAAATAATTATGCATATGTAACGTCCAACAAAGTAGGCCTCAACAGCTCAGTGGTCAAGTGACAGTATTCAAGGTGGCTGGACGGTTACTGGAGCAGGATAAGGTCTAGTGAGTGAGTGAGCAGTGTTTTACGTCCCCACCAACACAGTATAGGTTATATGGGAGACGGTTTTTATCGGTCAAAAGACCCAACCGACAGTATCAAGGTACTGAAGGAGATAAGGTCTAGTCCAAGACTGCACTAGATATCCTGGGTCAAGATTTCTTATCAATATGTTTTTTAGATTATTTCTCGAGCCAACAAAAAAGGGTCACCAGTGACCTCTTTAAACTGCAAATAGATGGATGGACAGTTTTACGACATTTTAGAAGTGCAAGCAGCAGCTATATCATGCCTGAAATAAGTTAATTAGTAAGGTAAATGACATGCATAAAACCAATTATCCATTTAGGAGAAATATTATGGAAGAGATCTATGAGATTGAAAGCTGTAAAAAATTATGACAAATGATATCAAAACTGACACACCTAATCAGTATATTTTCTACAGTCAATAAAGAATTATACAAGGAATACACACTGGGGATCTTCATCCTTTAACAGGTAAACTGTGAAAGGTGGCTACTGGCTAGGTAAAGCCAAAATATGTCAAAGTCATGTTTATGAAAGGTTATGAGAAAGATCAATTACACAGTGTAGCAATACAGACTAACTAACACAGTGTAATTGTGGCTGGCAGTAGTTCAGGTGCTAAAAACAGCTCATCTGTTAATTTTAACACAATTCACACAGTAATGCAACAAAATCAAAAAATGTCTGCTGATGTCCAAGGTTCTTTAAAGGTTACTGCTATCTTAGCATACAATAATACCTCAACAGGCCTTACAAAATAATATTAACATCATTCGGATAACTGCAGAGCATTCGACTTGTTCACTGAAACAAAAATCAAAACTGGGAACAGAATTCCCAAGTCCCAGTGACCATCCACCAAATTTAGCTCGTTGATCCCTATACAGAGATGAACCACTCTCGACAAATTTCACACAAATCAATTCACAACTGTATAACAAATCTTGCTCACAAAAGAACCCACCTAATTACTTAGCAGTGAATAGTATATTAGAAAATATCCGAAAATCTGCCAAAACTGTGCTGGCTGACGCTGACAAACCCCCGCGACGCAGAAGCATGCAAAAATTGCTCCAATTCGACATGTTTAATTTCATTTCACAGAATTCCATTTCACCAAATTTCAAATTACTGATGCATTGCGTCACGCGATAGGCTCTAGGCCTATATGGACATTCATAGTTTGAAATCCGGTGTTTGCCAATTATAAAGTTTCTTGTTCAAATTACAAGTACTTAGTACTTAGACTACTTAGTTAGCTTCACACTGAATAATTAATAATATAACATTATTATTACTTAGTTATACTTGT
>Ga0056129_1000276_pt1 | contig 12090 bp, 9 predicted proteins | sample WorMetLIZISLAND1_FD_71118 | JGI IMG/M metagenome (GOLD analysis project Ga0056129, IMG submission 71118) | Marine gutless worms symbiont microbial communities from Max Planck institute for Marine Microbiology, Germany - Olavius loisae LIZARD... ...
TCTAGTGAAATCACTGACAGTATGCATTTTAACTGCACGAGTATGCAAATAATGCTGCATTATAGTGCCTGGAAAAGTGAAAACTGAGTGCCTAAAATCAGCAAATTATCTTATCTGGCTAATGTACCCATTCCGCTGATCTGATCGATTGCTGATCGCATTCGGCTGATCTAGTAACTATAATAGCTGATATATCGCTGATCTAGTGAAACTGACTGACAGCGAATATACGCTTTACCATAACGTTTTGAAATAAAGATCAGCCATTTCATAAGTCATATTGGCCAAGCTTAGATCAGCGCTATAATATACACATTAGCTAAACTCGCACAGCACACACTGTAGATCAGCATAGGAGACAGACAGCTATTAGACATTTCCATTTCTCGCATGAGCCTATATAAATGGCATTAATGCGCTGATCCACGACTGTCGCACGTGACCGCTAACGACCAATCACAGCCCGAAAAAAATAGATAAGCCGATCAGATCAGCTCAGCGGATTCAATCGACCCAATCGATCAATCAAAAATCGATCACTCATTTATTGTCACCAAGTAATGCGACAGCTGACAATCCGCTCATCTTTGTCGTTCGCGATAAGAATGCAAGGCACAAATTATTGAGCGCTATAACAGCGAACTGAAGAAAAGTTTGTTTGTAAACAAGTGGGCGTATCACTTCCGGCTACTCTAAAGAATATCTAAAACAAATTGAGTTTTAACTGATATATATATTCTTTGATATTGAAATGCCGGTATAATAACACAATAAAGGGGTTCATTTTAGTGTTATTTTGCTGTGATATAATTAATAGCAAGTTACAACTCAAGGCATGATTTACAATGGATTATGAATTTAAACTCAGACTAGTCAATGAACGACACAAAGTTGAAGACGAGTTCGATTTTGAGGGTCGAAAAGTTGGACGTGGAACGTATGGCCACGTCTACAAGGCCATTCGCAAAGACAGGTCTTGAAAGTTTCATCTCTTTATCACTTGCACACGCGTATACAGAAGCATACTACTAGATTGTGCTCAAAATGTTAGTATTAGAGTGGATTAGACATATTCTATGATTGAACAGCTGTTGAGAAGTGAAAACGTTCTTTGAACCTTTGCCTGTTGTTTTTTTGTTTTCCAAATAGTTACATTTATCTGTAAATAGTAATTTTTCATTTGTGCATAATATACCGTAAAAGATGTGTTATTTAATATCATGTTACTGTGTATTTCAGTGATGGTAAGGAATATGCTCTGAAGCTGATAGAAGGGACTGGTATATCGATGTCAGCATGCCGTGAAATTGCTGTAAGTATCACTGGGACACAGGGTGTGCAGTCTTATTTCGCCCACTTAAACTTACTCAATAAAAAATAATTGAATAATTATGCATGAGGCAATTATGCATGAGGCATTGTAACATGTAGGGCTTTGTAGGCTCTATAAAAGATTGAACGCTACACAGAGCACGGTACTATTGCCGTGGCAAGTCGTCATTCTCTCCATCTGTATGACTGTGATGTTGAGGTATCGTGGTCACGTAGGTTGGAATACTTCCAACATAATTGTATGGCTGATTATCCTAGGCTATGTAGATGTTAACATCATGGATCTACTGCAAAGGGAACACCCTGAAATTTTGGCCGGCATAAGGGTGACTGGGTGAGATATGGAAAAAGTGGCTTTCAGTCTACAAAAGGTGTAATATCTCTGAAACGGGGCAAGATATTACCAAGGTTACTATTGACAACCAGTAATAGGTAGTGATATACATGCTTTTGATTGGTGCCAAAGTCAATGACCTTCGATGACCTTGAATGGCTATTATGCACTCTGTTTCAAATTCACCACAAACAGTTGAATAAACATGGACCTATACTTTCAAAAGCTACATGTAGTCCATTGACTCCAGTTTCTGGCAATATAAGGTTTATGTGGATAGTCACAAGGATTCCCTCAAGAGGAAGCATCAAACGACAGTGGGGTAATCGAAAACATGAATTTTTTCAGGGCTTCGATGCTATGTCTGTGGCACCTTAGGAAATGAGTCCATCGTTATTATACAGTATATAGTCCATTGACGCTGTTACACTGACCCCAATATACACAACCTTGAGCGACTCTAAATGGCTTGAATTCTTTATAATTGTTCTACAATAGTTGATATATTTAGCATCAGTTGTCTTAACTCCAGACTGTCATGATCTTTATTATCTCGAGTGATTGTCCTTGTGCCAATAGTTTCTCAAGTACTGCTTCTTTAATTTTTCTGTTAAAGTATGTATTACATGTAGTACTAAGTGATATATATTAATTATTGTTATGTTTTTGCTGCATAGTTGTTGCGAGAACTGAAACATGTAAATGTCATCAACCTACAGAAGGTTTATTTGTCACACGCAGACCGCAAAGTATGGCTTCTTTTTGATTATGCCGAGCACGACCTTTGGGTATTCAATATTTTTTTGTCATTTCTAGATATTATTTCTTTGCGTCATTGTCACTGGTTGTATACAGTACTGTTACAGTGTATCTCTTTTGCCATCTGTTGTTGATTTTAATGTTCAAGCTGAACGTTGATGCATTGATAACTATTGGTTCAGTGCGTAATAGTTTTCTATTGAGCATGTAAATGCCTGTGATAACTTGCCGTCATTATTGAGGCCGGGTGTGATGATTGGCAGCTATAACCTGGTGGGTGGTGCCAGTGAAGTGTATTGTAGTGATGCTTATCACTGTCTGTACTAATGTCTACCTGTCTGTCTGACTGTTGCTCTATGACATCTCAAAGCATCTTCACTAAATGATCTCTTTGTTTCTGATAGTGACCGTCTCTAGGTGCGTGCAGAAGTCGCTCAAATGGCAAGTGAAAAACTGGGTCAAGTCGGGTGGACATCAATGTACCAAACGGGGCTGCACTTTGTTTGTACCGTCACTTTATTCATGAATATATTGACCCGGCACATTATCGTCTGTTTGGCACAGTTGTGTAATGCATTGCTGTGATTTTAGCACATAATTAAGTTCAACCGGTCGGCAAAGGCCAACAAGCGAGTGTTGAACGTGCCGAAGGGAATGGTGAAGTCACTTCTCTACCAGATACTTGACGGTATTCACTACATCCACTCCAACTGGGTCCTGCATCGAGATCTGGTCAGTCCAACCTGTTTGTCGTTGTGTAGTGATTGCTTCTGTCTGTCACTCTGTCTGTCTGTCTGTCTGTCTGTCTGTCTGTGACTAAATGCTACTATTCTACTAGCTGTTGTTCTGCAAGTCCACTGCTGCCTGATGTAATTCACTAGTCTTCTGCTCACATTGGTGCTGGTTTCCTCCTCGTGTAATTTGCATATTTGCAAGTTGATCAGTGTGAGCAGTGACAACTGATGCTGTGTCTGTCAGCGTGTATTAATGATGACATGACTCATCCACTCATTGTCTATCACACTCAGTCAGTCGCTGTTCATGATGACACCGTCATGTCAGTCTCTGTGTCCAAACTACTCTGTGCTGTGTATGTATTTGTACTTGCAGAAACCTGCTAACATATTAGTGATGGGCGAAGGTGCTGAAAGGGGACGAGTAAAGATCGGTTTGTATGACTTCAATTATGTGACATCTCTAGCTAAATTGATTCATTTTGGCATGCAGTCTGGATATTACAAACACTGCGCTGTTTCTGCAGTTGTCCAAGTGTAAATCTAACTGCTCTACTACAAGTGCTGTTTAACTGTTTGCTAGTGATGAAATGAGTTGAGAAATGCCGAGAGTTCTGCTGGGAGACTTTCTTTGACTTTAGTTAATGTGAAAACAATGCTATTCAATAACATCTGGAAACACCTGGTGAACAGTTGGCAGCCGATGATGTTGAAGGCGACATTCAACCAGTGGACGTCATCCTACTGCAGCTCATTCGGCAATATTTGATTCTGTTTTTATTTTATTTACCTGATGTTTGCTCATTTTTAGAAGTCACACACAGACTGTTGTGAATAACATGTTGTTGCTAATACATCGCATTGTGGACTAGTGAATTGAGATCAACCCTTTGATACCCACTGTTGCCATAGCACCTGAGTGCCCGGATGCCAAAAATTACAAATGACGGCTTAACCCGGTCTGCCACAGGATGCTTTATAGCTGTACCCATATGACAACAGTGGGCGTCGAAGGGTTGATGCCGATATGACAAAATACATGGAATATTAGTGTACAGACGTAACACATTGATGACACTCCAGCATAACTGTGCTAGTGAGTAGTGACGATGACAATGATCCAGCGTGCCTGTGGTTGAGTGGAGCTGGGTGTCGGTGATGATGTTGTAGGTGACATGGGGTTTGCTCGTCTGTTCAACTCTCCTCTCACTCCGCTGGCAAACCTTGATCCTGTTGTTGTTACATTCTGGTATCGCGCACCTGAACTGCTTCTTGGGGCTCGTCACTACACAAAGGCCATTGGTCAGTTGGTCAGTTAGTGATGGGACGTTTAGTTACATTTGTAAAGTGTCGTGATTAATTGTTTTGTATTAATGTGCGTGCAGAACTGATAGATGACACTAACTTGTACCAGAAACTGGTACAAGTTATCTTGTACAAGAAACTTGCACATGTGTCAGTCAGTTTGGTACAAGTTTCTTGCTCTGAATAGAACACAGCTCTATTCCAGCACAGAAACTGTCCGTCACATGACACGAACCGTGCAACGTGATTGGCTGTCCGGAGAGTTGTTTAGATGCAAGAAACTCGGATGAACTTGTGTCAAATTTTTCGTGCAAGTTTCTGGGACAAGTTTATTGAACATGTATCACCAGCATAAAACTGTCATTAACTTGAGCACATTAGTGTTTAATGTCATCATGCATGGCAAAGCTGACTCATTATTATTATGTTGATTTTATTCTTGGTTGCCTTCAGTGATGATAATGATGATAGTCTGTGCTGCTGCTGCTGCAGATATCTGGGCAATTGGTTGCATCTTTGCCGAGCTGCTGACGTCTGAGCCGATATTTCTGTGTCGCCAGGAAGATATCAAGACCAACAACCCTTACCATCATGACCAGCTTGATAGAATATTCACCGTTATGGGCTTTCCACAAGGTCAGTCAGCAGTTGACGTTGACCTGTCTGGGCTGTCATTGTAACAGACGCACCATGTGCGGTCCAGGAACTGCAGTTAAATAGGTCTTCTGACCTGTTTCCTGTCGGATGACATAAAGGGCCCCCTACAGCAGGCTTTAGTTCCATTTGGTTTAGTTTGTGAATACGAGGTCAAGGTCAAATTTGAACTTGGTTCAAGCTTGATCGACGTCGGTGAAACGCGCCCTGACAGTGAGTTGAGCGGGATATTGAACAACTGTGTAACGGAATAGTGACATAATGTTATTTTGGTTTCAGCTTTAAATTAAATAAGGAACAAGTATTGTTGAATTCCATTAGTTTGCATACTGTGGAGTGTGGACTAACGTATAGTAGGTCCACATTCACGTCTACGCCGATTGTGGTCAACGGATGTGGATTTTGTGATCCACTGATTGCTGGTCCATATCGTGGGACCTGTGCTGTTGTTACTGTGGAGCTGTTCTAAGTATCTAGTGATATGGATGTGATTTGTGTGTGATAGACAAGGACTGGGAGGACCTACGTAAGATGCCGGAGCACGCGACATTGGTGAAGGAATTCAAGAAGAGCAGGCCAGTTGTAGTGGCTGGCAGTTTAGAATGTCACTGTTATTGTGACAAGTTGAACAGTAATATTGTCTGATTATTATTATTATTATGTGAGATAGAATTGAACAATGTTGTATGTCGTAGTCTGTACTGGTGAGAGAGGTTGTCCTTGGGTTTGACTTATGACACAGTCAGGAGCTTGTGACCGTACTCCATCGTATTGGTCAGTTGATGTTGTCCAGTAGATAATGACAGATATGACCATGAGATGACACTGTGTTGTCATCAATACGTCGACCGTCATCTGGTGTTACGTGTGTAGTTACACGGGCTGTAGTCTGTCTAAGTACATGGACCGATATCGTATCAAGCCAGACTCTCGACCATTCCAGCTGGTCAGTGTCGCAGTGTTGTTCTCATCGTTCGGATTCACTAGGCAGTGTTATTTTTGTTTCACATAATTTTCCAATGAAAAACACTTTCACAAAAATTTTCAATGTGCTCACGTAGTATTCATCATTGTTGACATTAAATAGCTTCATGTGAAGAGTGGAGAATGACGACCTCGGTTGCCTGTTGGTTAGTCTACTGGGTATTTGAAGTGCCTGGCCGGCTGGCTTCACTGGACCAGCTCAGGCTCAAGACTGGGCCAGATACATGGCCTGGATTTTTAAAAATAATATTCTGAGAACAGTTTCTTGGGTTGACACAGAGGGTTGACCAGTGTCTTGTGACCCTGGCTAGTTCTGTGCATGTATATAATCTCTGTCATGGTAAGGGTTAATAACAGCGAGTGACCATCTTGACTGATCTGTCGGACATGATCTGCTGCTCATGGAGTGGGCGTGTCTGTTCTCTGTTCAGCCGGGTATGGACTAGTACACTTAAAGACACAGTGCCACTAACACCGGCAGAATAAATCTATGGTAGAAGGCCTGTCAATCATTCTATGGGGAGGTGCCTAATACACAGCCCTGTCTTGTCTTGATGACCTACTGCCATGGTAAATACGTTCGGCGTTGCAGCAACATGCACTAACTGTAACTAGCCTAGTTGACACATCAGCTAGCTGTGTTGCCTGCTACAGATGACTGGGTCGGCCACTGGCACATGGCACATAGGAGTGATAAGTGAGACGAAGACAGATGATAGTTGTTATTGAGCTAAAAGTAGTTGGTTGTGTCGTCACTTGAGTTCAGACAGTGACGACGATGAATGTTTAGTGCAGTGTTTGTGTGTGTATGTGTTGTCTCAGCTACAACAGATGCTAATCATGGACCCAACTAAGCGCATGACATCAGATCAAGCTCTACAGGACGCGTACTTCCATGAAGAACCCTTACCGTGTCTCGAGTTGGTATCTCTTCTCTCTCTTGTGTATTTAGAATCAACATTCTACTGGCTACATTGGTTCATATTGCTCCATTCTGCTAGCAAATGTGCAACGTGCAGTTAGCAATCTCTATTCTTTCTGTGTTCTTTTTGTTTTGTTTCTGTGTTTTATTGTTATTTCAACCACTCATTTTACGTTGTCATATCTAGCATATTTCTACGCACTCGCGCCTTATTGTCCTACTCAGTTAATGTCTCACATTGTATTTGCTACGTTCCTGTCTTTTGATTGGTGACAAATAAAATATATGTATATATATATATATATATATATATGTATGTTCTCTGTGACATGTGTGCGTGTGTGCGCAGTATCTTCGAAGGCGGTGCAATTCCATATCCGAAGCGTGACTTCCTGGCGGAAGACGACCCAGATGACAAGGCTGACGTCGTCGGTGCTAAACGACCAAACTGTGATACAGTTAGTACAGCATACTAGACCCACTAGACCTGCTCTCAGACACTGTTAACCAATACCAGGCTGGCCTACTAGACCCACTAGACCTGCTCTCAGACACTGTTAACCAATACCAGGCTGGCCTGTATTTTGGTGTTTTTCATCATCTAGACCAGTAACCAGTGGAAAGTTTTGTTTTCCATTAACTTACAAAATTTGAGTTGTCAACCCTGCAGGCATTTCTAATAATCATGATTAGTTCATGACAGCTGCATCATTCTGAACTCTGACAGGACTGGGACGGCCACCAGTTTGCATCCATTCTACACAGAGCTATAAATTGTCTTGCTCGTTTGATATGCTTCAAATTTTAATGACTTATTTACAGCACCGTAAACTAGAGTCTTTGGACTAGTGTTTGGTGACAACTGCGTGATCGTATCATCGTAGGTGTGTTTTGTTTCACCTTTATGCTATTGGCCAGTACAGTACCATCCAGAAGAATATTTATGTACATCCATCGTAAAACTGTGGACGAAAGGATTTGTAGAACAGATGGGTTTTTAGTCTGGTCTAGAGTAAAAAGCCGATGGAGTAATAGATGGTGAGAGCAAAGCTGGTGACTGTGATGAGGTGATATGTACAAGACGAGGTGAACCAGGAGGAGAGTGAACAGAATGAGGTTGACGGAATGAAGAAGGGAGTTGATTCCACAGGTAAGGTGATGCATATCTAAAGGAGCGGTTGGTAATTTGCAATGAGGAAGATATAGGTGGTCGAGCTAGGGTAACAACGGCTGAGGAGCAGGTTCTACATGTAAACTGAATAGAGATCAGGTAGTGTAGGTTACAGGGGACTTAACGAATATAAGAATAGCAGGACTTAGAAAGTTATGTGATCTGATCAGAGAAGGTACGCTGTTCTCAAAATTAAAATCAGGGTTGTGTGTGGAATGAGTGGTATTGAGTGAAAAGTTATGCATTATAGAAAGTTGCCGTTTGAGACCAATAATGAGAAATTCAGTCTTGGAAGAGTTAAGAGTAAGAAGGTTAGCAGACATCCAGGAGGAAATCTGTCGTAGAACATTCTGGAGGTGGGCGATACTTGAGTCAGAGTTACGAGGATGAAGGGAAAAGTTGAGTGTCATCAGCATTAAGGTGGTGGCTTAGAGAAAGTGAGGAGATCTGAATGATATGTGGTGTGGTATACATGATGTAAAGTATAGGACCGAGAACAGAGCCTTGAGTTTGGTGTCTTGCTGGCAATGTTCGCCGATGACCCACTGATGTAAAACAGTTGGTCAGATGATATCTTATCGGCACCTTTCATACATTATGCCGTCAGTCATTATCAAACACAATAATCCTTTGTGTATTATGTGTAGACATATATCGCTGTTTTGTCTCGTTCGGTGTATTGTGATTTGATGGACAGTATTGCATAGTTTTATGGACATTATTGCATAGTTTTAGTTTGTGTATATTACTGCATTATGCCGGTTGTGTAATCCAGCCTTTTGGCTACAATTTCTAATAAACTTACTTGCTTACTTACAGAACCACCCGGATGTCGTTGTCAGTTAACTAATTCAACTGTCCTGCTTTTATTTTTCTCCTGTATTTGTTAAATGGATTTTGTAGTGTCTTCTATGACTGATTCATGTTCTGTCGGTGCTAGATGTCTGGCATGGCAGGTGACAGCAGTCAGCAATCGTCGGCCAATAAACGTGCGAGACTGATGGCACCGCAGCCCACCGCACCTGGCACTAATGTAGCTGCTGTATCTTGCACAGACTACCAGGTGCTCTCTCAATGTCTACTGCCATTGTGTTACAGTCAGAAATCAGGCTTCATTGTTGTCAAGTTTTGTTATTATCCATTGTGCTATTGTTATTGTTATCACTGTCTTTATTGGCGCTTGTTTCTTCTCTATTGTATTTAATCACTATTCAGTTATCCGGCGACTCAGCAGCAAGTGTGACATAAAACTTAGTATCAGCGTCTTCATCTCTACACATAGCTGTGTGTGTGACACGGTTTAGTTAGAGGTCGTACAGAGGTCAGGCAATTTTGTCGTCGTTGCAGCAGTCACAGTTCTGCAGTGAATTGGTTTGATGTTGTGATTGGTTGATTTGTGTAGAAATCTAGTCGTCCGGTCCACTCATCCATACAACACCTCAACACAAGCTTTCAGTCGTCAATGACCGGTCATGGAGGCAGTCAGCCACCACATCCACACCAGTCTGCACGCCTCTAGCTCTCTCACTACCACTGATTCACATACGTCCTGCTGTCTCCTTCAAGCTTCATCTGTTTCCATTAGAAAGCAATCATGGAGTTCAAACTATGGAGAAGTTCCTTGACTGGATTCAGATGTTTGCACGAAATCTAAACCACGTTTCTCGTCTATGCCAAGATGAACGCCTTCCAAGGATGTTCTGAAAGTTGATGCACAGCTTTTGAAGACTTTCCCCGATGGTGCAGAACTGGAGCCTTCAAGGTCTGATGCCGCGGCAGCAGCAGCAGCGTTCATGTTGAACATATTGTTGTCTTTCAGCAAGCATCTGTGATGTAGTGTCATGATGGTATATATTTATCTATATCTGTGATTCAATGCAGTCATTTACACGTCATCTCTGATCTGATTGTAATTCCACTGCTGTAGAGTAGTTGTCAGCTGATTGTCTGTACCCAGTGGTTCAGTGATTGACAGAGCAAGTGGCTCATGTTAGTGCAGCTGCTGCTAATACGCTGATCAGTATCATGGGCACATGGGAACCGTGCTTAGTTGACTTACGTCTTTCAGCATCATCTTATTTAGCGAGGCAGTGCAGTGCTGTCACTGTCCTTCACTTGAACTAAGTAACGTCATCATGTTTGTGCTGTTTTCACGGCTTCAAGATATTCGCTGCTTCATCGGTGGCAATGTTACTTGATGTATGTCACTGTGAGAGTAGATGAGCTTCATTCATCGGAGATACTCGTACTGCGCTGTGTTCAACATTAAGCCGATGTTTTGTTGAATCATCGGTGTTTATTAACCCTTTGACGCCCACTGTTGCCATACGGGTACAACTGTAAAGCATGCTGTGCCAGACCGGGTTAAGCAGTCATTTGTAATTTTTGACATCTAGGCACTCTGACGCTCACGGCTGAGCGTCAGAGTGCCTAGATGTCAAAAATTACAAATGACAGCTTGGCTTAACCCGGTCTGGCACAGCATGCTTTATAGTTGTACCCGTATGGCAACAGTGGGCGTCAAAGGGTTGACAACTTTGGCTGCTACGTTTTACAGCTTTGACGAGTTCAGTCATCATAACAACAAGTTGTGTTTGTACATCATTCTAATGTTACATGTCACTTGGTGGTTGTTTTTCCTGATAAATTTGAGACCAACACGTTGAGTGTGATGAACAGATACCAGTATCCCTCAACTGCCGTTCGTTTCAGTATATCTGTCGCAGCAATAGTGGAGAAGACGATATACATAGCCTGTTACAACCCACAGTTTTCAGTGCCCTATACCTCATGGAAATCAGAATAACAGAACTATTAGAAAGTGATGAGAACTGATCGTAGTAGATAGGATGTTCATCAAAAGTAAAACCAAGGTTGCGTACAGTGATACTGAATGAAGATTGTCTCTTAGAAACCATTGGAAGCAAGGTGATAGTCATTTGGCATTTTACAACATTCTATTTTGGATATGAGAGATAGAGGTTGAAGATTGGCCGGTAGTTGGAGAGTTGGTTTTTGTCTAGACTAGGTTTCTTGAGATGAGGCGAGATAACAGATTCTTTGAGAATAGGCTGGAACTGAGCTGAGGTGAGATACAGATTGACAATGTTGGTGATGGTAGGAATAAGGACGAGTCAGACTGGTTGTCAGGGTCGTTGAGAAGAATCTTAGATATTTCAGTTTCAGATGCGGGTCGTCATCGGTCACGTGACCATTCGATTACCCGTAGGCGATTTCCTGTTTGCTTTTTCAGACAGTTTTTCGGTAAGATGCACTGTTTAGTCACACATACGTTACGGAATACAGATGCCAAGACGGACATAACACTGTATTATAAGAGTGAAGATTAGTACGATCGGTTAATAAATATGTAAATAATTTACGTCTATGCCTGACTTACAGTTACAAAAAACTTGATTCTCCCTTCGAAGTCAACTAAAGATGTAGATCTTTGCAACAATCAAATGGTATACGAGTTCCTATTAGTCATCTATAATACGGTAAATAATCGTATATTTCGCATTGAGATACGACGTTTTACCAGAGCCGGCCTTTGCACTATGCGAGCTATGCGGCCGCATAGGGCCGCCAATTTTAGGGGGCCGCCATTTTGCGGAAAATAGATTCTGCCGAATTTACAGTACTTTGTTGCAAATAATTACAACTGAAAATAAAAATCTGAAACGCAGTGCAGTGCCGTGAAGCGCAAAACTTCTGGTCTTACGTGATATGGCAACGTCTTCTCGGCTGCTATAAGTAAGTAAGCTGAAGACGCCATCACCATAGCTAATCTGCGAACAACTAACTTTTAACGATTTAAACAGCTATTAAAGACATTTTTGTTCGGGTGCTGAGATCACGGCGCACAGTGACTAACTGTTAAAGCTGCGCCTCA
>Ga0056129_1000277_pt1 | contig 12086 bp, 9 predicted proteins | sample WorMetLIZISLAND1_FD_71118 | JGI IMG/M metagenome (GOLD analysis project Ga0056129, IMG submission 71118) | Marine gutless worms symbiont microbial communities from Max Planck institute for Marine Microbiology, Germany - Olavius loisae LIZARD... ...
ACATACAACAAAAAATTCTTGATAATATCATTTAATCCAACTCTTAAAAATCAAGAATTTCTTCTATTTTTTCCATATTTTGCCATTAATAATATTTCATTCACTTAAATGGCCATTTTTACATTAAACACAACAATTAGTTTTCATTGACATATCACTGCAGACGAATCAAAACAAGTTTACCCCTGTAACCAAAGCAGCGACGTTGCTTAGCAACTAATGCTTAACTGTTAAGCAAAACAATCTCTATAAACAAAATTCATAATGTCAAGTATACCTCTGATTGTCAATGCCATAACGGAAATGATTTGGCAAAATGGCATGCCTAGTGGCCGAATGGCAGTACACTGCATACGTTGGTGTCATCAAGAAACTCTGATTGATAGTTGTACTGCCAAAAAAAGCCAAAAACAACCAAGTGTGGAATTGTGCAAAAGGTTACATGGAAACGACCTATATTTTGGGGGCGATGCTTACTTCTAACGTCCTGAAGACAGCCACATTCCAAGAATCAGCCCGATCCGCATGCCTGATCCGACTTACCCATCTGACACTCCAAACAAAATGCACAACATCAGGCATCGTCCAGCGTCCAAGGGTAGCATGATTTGCACGCTTTAACACAATATCAAAGCCATGCACAAAGCCGTGCACACATAAATTCACTGTACGGGTGTATTTAGCAGCTCTGACCATATCCATGGCTACAATAATCTATGCAGAGACGAAATCCAAGCTACATAATGTGTTTTTGGTCCGAGGCAAGTGTCCTCTCAGTTTGGCCACCATTTAGTCAACATCAAACTGTTGTGACATTCATGTCAATAGCAATAACGGCACTGTTGCACTCTTGGAGTGCTGGGCCACGTGCCGACAATGATAGAACAAACACAATGTTAAACATCGATCATTATAATCTGATATCACCAACACCAGAAACTTAACGTATAAACATATAACGTATAAATTATGCGCAGTGTACTCGTTTTCCACCTCAGCTAATTTGTGTCACCACAATACCATGTTCAATGCAGATGTTCCTTGGCGATGAAAGTTATCCGCAATAAACATTCTAACTAGTTAATTAGCAAAAAGTGAAATAAAATGTTGTTTATTTAGCAGAATTGTAAGTTTGTATAACAGTTCTGTTCAAAACTGTCACAATTTATGCTCAAAGTGTGCCCTATGTACATGGATACAAGTGCTTAGATGACAACACAATTGGCTGATAGCAGCATCAATCATCGACTGGTCAAACTGTGCGCACTCATCCATCAGACGTGTTCTGAGTTCACTGATATCAATTATTTTGGAGCAGTAAACTTTCTCATAAAATATATACAAAGTGCCTAAGAGGTGCTGTTGTCTGCTATTTTCAGGGTACAATAATAATATTATTAATAATTATTACAGCATTGTGTAACAATCTGGAACATCTGCGTTTGGTAGTATGGTGATGTGAATTAGGTGAGATGAAAAATGAGTGTCACTCGCATAATTTTAGCCTCCTTGCCATCTTTCTGCCAAAAATTATCAAATTTGGTGGAAATTTGATGAATTCTGACAAAACAAATGTGCAGTTTTTTTTGTCTTAAAGTATTTTGGCATACAAAATCTGTTGATATGTCACTCAAATATGGCGATATAACAATTTCAAGATGGCAGTTGGCCACCATCTTGGATTTTCATATTTTGTAAATTTCCACATTCAATAGTCATTACTGCCAGATTTTGCGCCGGCATACAAAATTTTGCGAAAATTGGACATTCCGTTGCCCGAGTTATGGCCTAAAACGATGTTTTCCAATATTGCACCCGTCTGCCATATTGAATTTAAAAATTTAAATTTGGGTCAAACCATTTTTATCATAGTCACTCACTATCTGAGTCGGTATACCAAAATTCATCATAATGGGATTGTTTTTCACCGAGATATGCAGACATAACGATTTTCATATTAGAGGTTGTCTGATATCTTGGATTTGTGATGATGTATATATAAGATACCAATAATGACACTAGTGGGAACACGACACTACTCACGCTGAAATGACACAGGCAGCACCAGACAAAACCAATTCACTAACAAGGAACACAGTAAACTGATGATATCTAAACTGAACATTTCACTAGTACAACTTCTATCATCAAAATGACTACTTCGGTCCTCTGGTAACCAGAGGCCAGTTTCACTTCATGTGTCCGACGAAATACTTAGGGGCTATCAAGTAAGATATTTTATAAGATCAAATATGCAGTCATTTCCGATGGCAAACCATTCTAGGAACTCAAAAGCATAAGAATAAAATTTACAAAATAAGCCACCACTGATGGCATCCCAGGAACCAGTTCACATTCAGTGATCTTACCAAGTTTGGTTGACCACTCTGACGCGATTAGATGGTAGGATTTGGGTTCTCAAGGGCGTCAAGTAGAAACGATTCAATGGACATGTCGCCGACGAGCTTTGATGTGAAGAGATGGTCGGTACATTTGAGGCCGATACTGCGCAGAGCGGGCAGTCGCAGCAGCAGCTTGGCAAACCGACCTGGCTCATCGGGGTACTGCAGCTTGCAGTGTTCATCCAGCGTGGCGTAGACCTTCTCACGCAGTGATTCCACTGTCTGCGGTGAAGTCAGCGTCTTAGCGTCTACACACGACATCAAACACTCTGCAACGTTCCTGATCGCTGAACTGCAAGTCACTTTACACGACGGACGTGGCAAATTAAAGTCACCTCATGTCATCTAATATTGACTGCTTACTTAACACTTTGACGCCCACTGTTGCCGTATGGTACAGCTATGAATCATCCGGTGCCAGACCGGGTTAAGCCGTCATTTGTATTTTTGACATCCGGGCACTCTGACGCTCAGCCCTGAGCGTCAGAGTGCCCGGATGCCAAAAATTACAAATGACGGCTTAACCAGGTCTGGCACAGGATGCTTTATAGCTGTACCATACGGCAACAGTGGGCGTCAAAGGGTTAACACTTCATGTTATTCACGAGATGCATTACCATCTCGTATCTCCAACTATGACACATCACTATTAAGTATCCCTCATCACTCTCAAGTCCTAATATTACATTTGAGAACAACGTTTCGGTGTTTCAGACAGTCCTGTGATTGCATCCTACTCCTATACAGAATAAATTATAAGTAAGACCTTCCCAACCCTCTTGGGCCCATAGGACAGTGCTGATCTCCATTTCATTAGCCTTCAATTCAATACCTTGCAAAAAGTAAGATATACCTATTCAGTACATGTTAACAGTGAAGACATAGTGCCGGTTATGAAGCTCGAGTATAACTGTTAACAAGTGACAATGGCATGTAAACATCGTTTAGATACTACAGAATGATGCCAGTGACATGAAGGACCTGGATTGTAGAGGACGATCGCTCTCAGACAGCCGAGTTCAGTCTTGTCCATTAACATTTCTCTCATCTTTGACACAAGCTCGCTGAGGATGCGGTCAAAGATCGGACCAATGCCGACCTGGTGCGCCGTGTTGCGGTAGACATGAAGGCCCGTCGCCAGTAGGATGCTGTCTCGCGACGTCACTGACTGATGAGAGAAGCTTGCTATCAGCAACTCATTCCAACCTGCCAGACACAAAGGTGACATACCCTTACAACTACAAGTAAACGCATACAGCTTGTCAATGGTTAACAACCGCTGATGTGCTGAATCTGTTCATATCCAGAAAAGAGAACTGTATGACAACGACTGATGGATAGTGGCCTCGCTTAGCAGTATCGCATAAGTCTTGATCAACAGTTACTGTACGTTGGGCCCGGTTAATACTTGGATGGGTGACCGTCTGTGGGGGTAAACCATCTCCGTATATAACCAGCCAGCTCTGTCAACTCAGCCTTCCATCCCTCCAGGGTAGGTTAATCGAGTACCAGCCTGTCTGGCTGGGGGTCTGGGGGTAGGCGCGGTGCGTTCACGTGTGTCTGGTGGCAGGTAACACTGTGTGATCCCAAATGGCAGGTGATGTCTGGTAGCTCTGAGGTGTGAACATGAAGAGCTATAACGTTTGACCCTTCAACCTGAATAATGCTCCACCAGCAGTAAAAGCAGACATCCTTGTTTACACCCAGTCTCTTACCAAACAAACACAGTGCACTGACCGACACGCAGCAGTGTAACTTGATCTTCCAGCGAGAGATCGATGAAGTGTGGTATGTGCTTAGCCCAGTCAACGAGTGCGACAAGCTGGCGGTCCATGGCCTGATAGAGAACATCGGCCGTCTCAGTCAGCTGGCTGTCAGACTGTGAGTGATACATCGCCTCGGGACCAAACTCCATCTGAGCATCCGCCGCCAGCTCCGCCTCAAGGATCAACTCGACTGGCATCTCGCTGTTGGCACTCGTCGTGCTCTCCACCTCCACTTCGCCTTTCTCCTTCGCTCGCTGACGCTCCTCCTGCACCGCTGCACGGACACACGCACCCGACACAGTCAACTGTGACGAATGAAAGTCAGTTACTTGCCCCCTCTGTCAAGAGGAAGAAGAGACTGCTCTGCATCTGCTTGAGAGATGCAGCGCAATCTCAATCACTAGACTTACTCATCTAGGTCTTTACCATATCAATAATACCGATTAAGGCAACATACACTGGCCTTTACTCATGAAGCTTGCCAAAACTTAAGGGAGATTTCTTTAGCCTGTGGCTTATTGGAGAAGTGCAATGGTCCCACCTGGTGGTCTGAGCACTGGATGCCGTCTACAGGCGACATCTGCCCCGAAGGTAGGGCCTGCCTGAAGGGTCAGGGCCTTGAACAAGCATGATTTTTTGACCTGTATTTTATGAGGCTTTTACTTCAGTCCTCCTCTGTCCTAGCTAAAGAGATGCACGTCGATCTAATGCTAAACCACATGCTAAGTTACTGAACAGCAGATGAATCGGCACATTTTCGCTATGTTAAAGCTAGAATTTGGCAATTTGCAACTGGAAATAGAAATTAACAAGTACTCGAGTAGTGAAAAATTACTCGAGTAGTTTACTACTTGAGTAGTATTCCAGTATTCGCGGCAACCCTACCCAAAGATAAGGTAAGGTAACACTGTTAGCTGGCAAAAAATCTAAACTCTACAAACGTTTCACTTCCATGGTCATGGTCTGACCCTGGTGGTTCATCCTGCCAAAACTGGTAGTAAACGGTTGAACAGTGTTTGCATGGTAACAGTAGGCTCCACCCTCCACTTCATTCTTCTCCTTCGCTTTCTGCCTCAATGAATTACTGTGCTAAATTTGGTCATTCTGTGGTAACGTTACCGACAGGCAAATTTTTGACGTAAAAATGTAGTCCCATTAGAGGGACCGTTTTACACGACTGCGGTGCCCAAAAGTTAATGACTACTTCTAATGAAGAGGACAGATATCTACCAGAACTACAAGTTTCATCAAAATGCATCCAGAAATTCTTGAATTATCCTGCACACAGACAGACCAACTCACCAAAACACAAACATACTAAGAACACAATCATACAAAGGAGAAGATATTTATACAGTTAGACGAACCTTCTCTTTTCATTCCCATTGCCAGACATTTCTGATAGCGGCAGTACTGGCAGCGATTACGCTGGCGCTTGTCCACAATGCAGTTCTTCTCATCACGACAAGCATACTGCAGCTCCTTGCGCACTGTGCGCTTGAAAAAGCCTTTGCAGCCTTCGCAGCTGCCACACGGCAAGCAATACGACATTACTCGGCAGAACTTCAATACTCTGCTGTAGAAGCCAAACCCACTGTATTTAGCTGAGTGCGATGTTATGCAAATTTTCAGCTCAATCTGCATCTGTAATGAACGTAAACTCCGTCACTTGGACTAAACGACAACTCTTTTGTACCACTTTATAGAGAACATAGACGGATGTTTTGATGCCAAATACAGTGCAGTAATTCTGACACTAATGGGACCATTCACTGCACTTTCATAACAACAACAATTGATAATATCCTGACAATTAACAATTTGTGCAGTGTACCTCTCACTGAACAAGCATATCACCCCGATGTGATGAGACAATGCCTCACGCCTAACAGCAATAGACTGTAGTATCTGAGTTCCCTGGCAAATCCGCCAGCCATCATGAAGTTTCAAAATTTGAAATTTTTGATGTTCAACCGATACAGTGGTGGGATTTTGCGTCTTTCATACGAAAATCCGTGCAAATCAGAAAAGCCATTGTGGTGTTATAGATAAAAATGTTTCCAATATGGCGTCCATTCACCATATCCAATTTTAAAATTTTGGGTTTTGGTGACAAAGTTTTGTTACTAGTATATTTCTAGTCTGCTGCAGCTGAGAAAATTTCATCAAAATTGAATTATATTTCCCTGAAATATAGCAAAAGATGGTGGTCATAACCATTTTGAATTTTAAACTTTGAAACTTGTGGCCCACTTGACCTGATTACTGTCGAATTGTGCAGACTGGGCGGGGCTTAATAATTGACCACTATGGATGTAACTTAAAATGGCAGGTTACTATGTCGTCCAGAAAAAAATGTATATAGCAAATTCATTAAAGATGAACAGAACATGGTCAGATAACCCATATTAACCCTTTGAGGCCAAACCACAAATTCCTACCGTACACATAGTCCTGTAAACCCAAGAGCACCTGCATGCATGCCTACTACTAATGACACATGTAATGTAATGAAAATAACATAAGAAGGTACAGCCACTGCAATATATGGTCCTCCTGGATAACTAATTATTACATACACTCATGCAAGATATGCATAAAATTTTTTATCACCTAGTTTGTTCTATTAGTGACCTAGACCTTTAGATCTAAAAATTACTTCACGTTTCAGTTTCATTCATATAGCAGTAACCTCCCCATAAAATATTAACTTTCTATGGCTTTCCAATTCTGAGTGAAGGCAACACTGAGAGAGAAACAGACAGATAAATATCATAAAAATTAAGCATCAATGCTGGTGAAATGTATTTTGACGAATATGTAGAATAGGGCGAAGATACAATATTAATGAATTTTATTATCTAATGGGTGAAGATAATCTTGGTGTGCTACAATTCAACAGGAAGTGTGTCTACCTGTAAACACCATAGTGCTTGCCCGACGCACGATCGCCACATATCGCACAAACATGTTTCGTGTTGGCCATCAGCATATTCTGGCTGCCAGTTGACTGCGTACCGTTGCCAATCACTGATGACGTCGGCGACGGCATCGGAGGTGAGAAACCTGACAGTGGTGATGTGGTGGGCACAGGACCAAGTCCAAGACCAGGTGAGCCATAGTGTAACGGTGATGCCGATGACTGCACGCAACATCAACCAATGTAAACAGAAACACCAAGTGTAAACTCTTGAATGCAGGATGCACAGTTTGTGCCAGCACCATGCTAAGCATAAGCAGTTTTTGCTGTTGAAATGTGTCCATCTGTCCATCTGTATGTCACGAGCTAGCACTGTGTTGAAACAGCTTAACTTATTATCAAAATTCTTTCACCACCTTATAGCCAAAACATCCCAGTATTTTTAATGAGCATTATTAACTATGGATTACTTGCTGTTTTCAGATAAAATGTGCAATGTCTGCAGATACATCACGCTCGGTTGTTAGCAATAACTGAGCTTCGTGGTATTATGAGAATGACAACTCAAAACGGCACTGCATCTCATAATGCATGAACACATTTATTGATAACTTACAGCAATTGAACATATACACCGTGAGTCAAAAAAGGAGACACTATACTCTTGTCCATATCTTTGCCAAATATTGACCGATTTTCACAATTCTTTCACCGACATACTCGGAACTGTGACTGTGAAATAATATTATTAATAAAGATCCCACCTCACCTCAGATGTGTTGTTACACTACCTTGGGAAATGTTCCAACAAGACAGTGCACCGGTGCACAGGGCACACGAGACAATCAAGCTGCTGCAACGGGAGACGCCTGCATTCATCTCACCCTGTGGCCTCCGAATAGCCCAGATCTCAACCCAGTAAATTACAAGATTTGTGGAGTGATGCAAGATCGCGTCTACCAGAAAAAAGTGAAGGACGTGAACTAGTTAAGAGAGCAACTGGTTGGGGTCTGGGACTGACTGCAACAGAACGCGATTGACGATGCCATCGACCAGTGGCGCAGACGCCTGCTTGCCTGCGTTTGGGCTAGAGGAGGGCATTTTGAGTATTTGTTGTGAATGACTGCATTAGCTACCTAGGTTATGGTTCGTGAAGTTCGTTGAAAATTTGTTGATTTATCGTTAAACAAGATACTTGATTCAAATTATTGCTAGTTTTTCTGTTTTTTAACGTTTCACAAGGTAGTGTAGCAACACATCTGAGGTGAGGTGGGATCTTTATTAATAATGTTATTGCACAGTTCCAACTGAGTACGTTGGTGTAAGAATTGTGAAAATCGGTCTATATTTAGCAAAGATATGGACAAGAGTATAGTGTCTCCTTTTGTTGACTCACGGTGTATATTGAAAACACACAACACTAACGGTCTGCAGCAAGCTTGTAATAACAGACACAGTGGCCCATTGAACACAAGGCTTGTTATCATTACAGACATACATATTACATAATTTTGTACTGATTACGCTTATTGCTAAACTTGCTTGTAAACATACTGTACTGCCCATCAATGACTGAATGGCGCTGATGACGTCTAACTGGTATCGCCGGTAATGGTATCATTAAACATCAAAGTACTAGGTATAACCCTAGAGTGCTGAATTCATAACTTTACAGTACTTATTCAAGTACAGTATTTAAGTAACACAGGTGATAGTCTACACAGCTGTTATAAAGATTTGACAGTGTTGAGAAGACTGTTTTTAATTACCATTCTTGAAATAAATGCATCTAATCACCCAGTTAACATCAGTGTATTTTATGGACAGTGAAGACTAGAAACCTGAGAATGGAGGATGGGTGACTGGAGAGGTGCACTTCCAGGTGGTCCAGATAATCCACCAAACATGGCAGAACTGTCAAAGTATCCACCACCGGACAGAGACCCCGCCGAGTGCGACTGGTGAAGACCATATCCATAGCCCTGGGTCGAACTAACTGTTCCTCCACTGTCGCCGACATACCGTGAGCCGCCAGGAACTGGATAAGCAGCAGACGATGAGGTACTGATGCTGAGCTGGGATATGTCGGGTTTCATATCATTCATTCCAAGATCCATCTACAACACAACAACTAAACAGACTAGTTCTAACAGATCAACTGGCTAGACTAATACTATAGCTAGTGAAATGTCAACTTCAGCAAATACTCATGTTAACTGTCCTCCGACATTACATGAACTTACAGCAAGCTGAATCTGTCACTACAGCTTCAGTTATTTAGGCTACATTCACGTTGAGATACGAGTACGAGTTCCGAGTCCGGGTTTCACCCATACGAGTGAGCATTCATGGTCACTTGTACAAGGACAACTCAACGCGTGACTACCGACAATCTCCAGTTAAATCGAATCGAGAGAATGCATGGTGAAAAAGTTACAATATTTCGCCACATCGTTAATAATTTTACTAATCGCACACCCCTACCAATGAACAATTGACAGTGACGTAGTTTATGACATAAATATGTGTCATGTCGTGCACAAATTATATACAAATTTTGCGTTGTTTACATCGTACGGGTTGGATAAAAACACAACCTGTTAACTGCTTGTACGACTGAAATTCACAGGTAACTCGTACTCGTACAGAACTTGTGTCAATGTGAACGGCCACCACTGGAATACACGCAAGCTTGTTTACTGGAACCCGTATACGTCTACCCGACCCATACTCGTAACAGTGTGAATGCACCCTTAGATGAGGAAAAACAGTTTATGAACCATGTACTGACTTTAAAAACAAACTGAAATATTACACCACTTGTTTGTTTACTCAAGAAACATAGTTATTAACGAAACTCTAACGGGTGTGGCTACAGGTCTGCAAAGTGGCTGAATTATGGAAATTGTCGACACCACCCCGGTGATTACATTCAGGCAGAACTGACGAAGGGGCAAAATGTCCATAAGAACAAATCTAATGCGGCGGTATATACCGCCGCATGGCATTAGGTTGTTTTATGTACTGTGGCGGTAAATAATTATCTATGGTAACACATAGGGTTGCAACTATAAATACTGGTCATTTTGCAACGCGTTGCAGAGCTCCGGTGGCTCAGTGGTAGGAGGCTCACACCATACACCGCAGCACGCGGGTTCGAATCCTGTTGCTCGTGGACTATATTTTGTTTAACTTTTCTCTTTCACTTAAGTTTTCCACTTATTCAGTTAAAAGTTACGAAAAATTATGAAATTGCACCTTCGTGACTCTAGAGAGTTAGGTTAGGGTTAGCTGTTAATGTATTTAGGGTTACGCCACTTTAGTCAATGTTGGTGTCTTAGCAGGAACTTTTGTCCCCAGGAACTTTCTTCCCCGGGGACGAAAGTTCCATAGGGTGGAACTTTCGTCCCGGGGAATCAAAGTTCTATGGAACTTTCGTTCCCTGAAACTTTCGTCGCCTGGAACTTTCGTTCCCGGGGACGAAAGTTCCGAACTTTGGACCCCTGCCACATTGCTCTCCAGTAAATAAAATTGGAATCACTGATCAAACAAAACAGACGATGCGAGGCTAGTTGCTATTGCTGCTTATTCAGTGTCAGATATAGCTACTGAGTATTGATATATCGGGTTGGTGTAATTGTGTTCGCTAGGTGGCATCTCTGTTGTTTTGCCATTGTTATTACTGCCTACTTTTGGATTCAATGTTGCACATCAGTGGATTATGTTTGCTAAATTACTATATTTGTAGAGGTGCACCGGATCAGGATCCAGATCTGGATCCGACCGGATCCTAAAACATGAGGATCCGGCAAAATCCGGATCCGGCCAGATCCAAACAGCCTGGATCCGGTCAACCGGATTCATTAATCATTACCATGTAGTAGTAAGCATGCACTGTGTTTATCACCCAATGTAAAACAAAAAAACAAGTGACAAATTGCACTAGTAACGCAAGTTCAGTTAACGTCAGTTATATACTTCTATGAGTAATACGCAGTCAGTACTGAACAATGTTTGATATTTGCTGTCAGGAAAGTGTAAAAATTTTAAATAAGTATGAAATGGTGCAGCATCACAATTCACAACAAATTAAAAAAATTGTCTATTGTCTTTTATGATTCAATGTTTCATTATTCGATGTTTTAATACACAATAACACCAAACAATCTAACCAATATGCTAATGTTTACCTGAACTTCTGCAAATTGACTAATTGAGCGGAGTGATATATATACAGATGAATTAAAAACCAACACGACAAGTAAAGTTAATAAGCATAGTTACATGACAGCCAAGAATATTGAAGAATGTTTGATATTTGCTGTCAGGAACGTGTAAAATCTTTAAATGAGTAAGAAATTTGTGGTGCAGCATCACAATAAATTACAAAATTATCTTGTCTTTTGTGATTTGATGTTCTGATATCCTCATTGGTTGCAATTCAGCTTTGAACCATATTAGGTTACATCCGGATCCGGATCCGTCAAAGATCCGGATCCGGCCGGATCCGACAGTAATGGATCCGGCAAGATCTGGATCAGGCCGGATCCTAAAATATGGGATCCGGTGCACCCCTATAGCTTGATGCTTGTTTCATTTCATTACAATTCACTGATTACAGTAAATGATACAGAAATATTTGTCTGCATAAACGACACACTATTACTAAATGTGACTTTCTTATATGTTACTAAGCACACTGATGAGAATATATTGTAATCTCCAGGGAATTTTCTTCCCCAGGAACAAAGAAACGAAAGTTCCAACCTATGAGACCCAACCAACAGTATCAAAGCACTGAAGGAGACGCTACAAAAGAGAAAGAAAACAACGAAAACAACTAAATCCGATGTTACGAAACACCGCACCGGCGCCAAGTACAGGTCCTGGGTATTGGTAAAATGTGTCTGGTGTGGTGCATATTATTGATTTCGATTAAGAAAAGGAACAGGTTACGGTTTTCATGCATTTCTGACTTGCATGTTGTTACTCTTGCTG
>Ga0056129_1000278_pt1 | contig 12077 bp, 7 predicted proteins | sample WorMetLIZISLAND1_FD_71118 | JGI IMG/M metagenome (GOLD analysis project Ga0056129, IMG submission 71118) | Marine gutless worms symbiont microbial communities from Max Planck institute for Marine Microbiology, Germany - Olavius loisae LIZARD... ...
AATCCTTTATCTCCATTTTTAATTAATTATTTTTTAATATAAATGTAAAGTGTATTGCGTAAAGTGTAACATAAAAACATACGGACCCAGTTAACGCGTACAAATTCACGACGAAAAACGGACGACCGATGCTTAAAGGAGTCTGCTCTGTTTGCGCTAAAGTGAAGACTCAGTAGCCTACTTGGAGACCAAAACTGGTTTGTTTAGCAGAGCAATGAGCTAACCTTCGTTCCAACTTCATCTTCTAGGACATAACTATACACAAGATCTAGTACGAGGTTAGACAGGAGTACGAGGCTGAATGAAGACGGAACACCGAGAGGTTGGAGTAAACAGATCAACAGCGTCGACAATGCAGCTTACCACCTCGACCTCTGTTACGCGAAAAAACGAGACAGAAAGACAAGAATTGTAGTCTGCGATCAGGAAATGCTAATAGAGCTTGCAAAAACCACAAACTCGACTCTGAGAGAGAAGCGACAGTATAGTCAGTAACCTGGGACATATTCTTGAAGATTTCTCATCTTAGGACAATCTTTAACAATAATTTCGCTCTACTTATTAACTAAAGATTTAACAACAACGTCACGTAATAACTTCCAACAAGACGTAAAAAATAAAAAAGTTAATTACAATATTATTATTGCCATATTATTTCTTAATTCAAGATTAGTAGTTAGTACTTTACTAAATATTTTCCTATGATTTCCTAAGATAAGAAATCTTCCTGAGATTTTCCTAAGAAGTTTGGAGAATGTGGGTCCTGCCTTTTGGGGGTCTCGTTGATGGATAACGACATTTAGGGGCCAAAATTTCTGGAACTAAAATATTATATTGCGTTGAAGCTCTGTTTAATCGCTTGCACGAGCGGTCGCGCTTATGCTACAGTGTTGTGTCCGTCTGTCGGTCATCTGTACTGTATGTATTGTGGCTAAACGGTGCGTCTTACGGAAAAAGTGTCTGAAGAAGCAAATAGGAAATGGCCTATATGGGGAATAGAAAGGTCACATGACCGATGACGTCACGTGACCTAAAAAGGTCAAGGTTGTGACTCCATTACGCATAGTGCTCAATATCTACAAAACAGCCTGGATATGCTATTTAGCAACAATCGTTAATTACCAGCTGTTGTGGGGCAGTACGATCGGCTTTTTGTTACATAGGCTACATTCCAACAAATCTTTATCCTATTATAGAAAGAAATTCATTAAAATACAACCTTTATCTTTATCACGTTACTGTCACATTCGCGAAGATGTACTGAACGCAGCCCGTCCATGTAGAGGAAGGGCTGCACCTGCAAAGAGCAATCGATAGACATTTTTAGCAGATAATGCTCTACTGAGCCCACAAAAAGTGGCAATCTATGCGGTTAAAGGCTTAACACGCAGAGCTTAAATTAAAGGCGTGCTCTCACTAGTAGTATTGCTTCATTGTTATTATTGATCTCTCAAACGATCGGGGTGGGAAGGGGGTATAATTATTTTAACTTTTTTTGCCAGATTCTGGCTGTGTGCCAAATCGACTAATCCTGAAAATCACCGACTTCGAACCCGCAGATTTTCCTAAGTTTTTGTTTCAGTTTCGGCAATTTTCATATTACGAAAAACGACTTATTTATACGTGTTCTGGTGCCTGGAATCACCATCCGACGCCAGTCAACTGCTGTATCGAAACAGTTTACAACTTGCGACTGTCGTGATAATACTGTTCATATCTTTGTTAGTCGATTGTAAACCGTTTACTGTGATGATGAAGTTGAATGACCCTGAATGACCTTGTTTATCAATAGCTTGACCGCCAAAATCGACTGCACCAGAGCATGCGTGATTTGTTTTCGATAGTTGACTTCTTGCTGTGTTATTTTCAGGAAACGTCTGTATGCATTCGTCGGCGATTTCGTCGACCAGACCGGACAGCAACATGACGAGATGCTTGTTATACCTGCTGCTGCTGCTGCTGGTCGACGTTGGCATGGTAACGATGACGCCGGACGGCGCGAGCGACTTTGACCCGTCATCTTACTGCGACAACGTGTGTCGAGTTGGCCGCGGAGGCAACGTCTGTAAGTGCAGTTCGCCTAAGTTCGCCGGTAAGAGAAGCCGCACTGCGCTGCTGCTGCCGTTTCACTCCGGGAGTGCGAAGAGTCCTGACGGCGGAGCGGTCACACATCTCCTCCGCGTAGCCTCCCGACAATCATCCAACCTCCAAGACCTTGATCACTCGGCGTCGCGCTGGAACGCTAGACGCCTCAGATATCCACACACCACCGCTACCAATAACAACTTTCAGCTTCGTAGTCTAAGCTAGACGTGACGCATGCAACTGTTAGTCTAGCATACTGATTCTGCTGCGCAGATTATCGGCTATACTATATGCTAGAGAACATGCGGCAATTAACTGCTAGTCTGTCAGTGAAATAAATACAGTACGCAATGAACTGATTGTATTGCACGATCACATGCACTTGACAAACACTTCGCGTTGCTTTGTGAATTATTCAGCGAATGCGTCTGATTTGTGGCTGTTGAAAGACAGCAATCAGTAAAAAGTTCAGTGAAGAATCGGCATGCTCATTTCATGAAAACTCCCAGCTGTACTGTGGCTTTCAACATGCTGAGGCCTCGTCGTCCAGTGACATCAGGTAACGTAAAGTGTAGGCCTATGCAGAAAATGTGACAATAGCCTTATAAATCAATTACCCGAGAGGAAGACATCCAATATTTACTTTGTTTATTAGCTCAGCTCCCCAAAGAACAGAGCTCGTAGTTTTACAGAAAACCGGGAAAATGGTCTTTTGTACGTCTGTTAGCTGCTGAAACAATTTGTAATGTGTTTGCGATAATCCTTTGTGTTGTAGAACGGCAGAGATAGCGTAGGAAGTGGTACAGATTAGACTCATTTATTTTAGGACGCAACTAAAAATAAGCAGATCCACAGATAAGTTAACCTTATGGAAAACTTTCCAGAAAGTCGCTTGAAGGACGTCGATTGCGAAAAGAAATAAAATATAAAGAAACGTTCCCAAAACAGCATGATGGTCCTCCACTATTGCTTGCTAGAGCTGGTGACCGCAAACAGTACAGTATCTGAATTCTTCCAGAGTGCAAGTGATTGACAGTTTAAATACAGTAGGCCTACTGCTCAGAAAAAGGGTCCGAGCCTCAATCTTGACCACATTTTGTTATTTACCAAGCTGGATGGAGCGTGAGCATGTTTGCTGATAACACGAAGATATGGAGTGTGATAAAGATTTAAATAGTGTGACTGACTGAATTCTGTCACAAAATGATTATTGAAGTTTAATCACAAAAAGTGTCAGCTCATGCTTAGTGTACACGACTTAATGAAGGACGTGTTCAGTATTCGGCCACAACGGTGGAAGAGAACAGTTTAGGTGTCGGCCTACATCCCATTTGAAGGCTGAATCCAAAGCTAAGTGTTGTACAATGTTTGGTGGCAATGTCTCTGGTCAACAGTTATTTTCGAAGATTGGATGGTTTTCCGATTATTTACAAAGGATATTAAGACCACACTTGGAATACTACACCGTGTCTAAAAAACAAGCAAAATTATTTTTGTTATAATTACTACGTCAGACTTCCACCAAATCTGACAATTTTTGGCAAAAAGATGGCAAACAATCTAAAATTATATGAGGTGCACTCATTTTCCACCTCATCTAATTCATGTCAATGCACTACCATGTTAAACGCAGATGTTCCAAATTGTCACATAACGCGGTAGGCCTAATTGTTAGTATCAGATTGCTCACAATGCATCATCAATTCGACAGAAGGCGCCACATGATTTAATTATTTTGTAGTTTAAATGTTAAATGCTTAAATATTCTACACTGAAAGTGTACAGCAGCTGATAAATTTTCGTCTGCATTTTCATCAAATGGTTTTTTCAAAGGAAGACAAGATTTTGATCAAAAATTTACAACAACTGAAAGGTTACACAGTACACACTGCTACCCGTTTTCTTAGAGAATTCAGAATCAAAAACTGGACAAGAGCACAAAATCTGACAATTCTGAAACGAACTGTTATACAAACTTATAAATCTGCTAAATAAACCATATTTTGGTTTACTGTATGCTAAAAAGTCGTTTAAAAAGTTTACTGAAGACTTATAATTACAGCGTTATTTAACAATTTGGAACATTGCGTTTAACACGGTAGTGCATTGACGTGAGTTAGGTGAGGTGGAAAATGAGTGCAGCTCATATAATTTTAGACAATTTGCCATCCTTATGCCAAAAATTGTCAGATTTGGTGGAAGTTTGACGTAGTTATAACAAAAATAATTTTGCTTGTTTTTTGAGACACGGTGTAATTTCATGAAATAACAGTAATCTTGCCTATGTTACAATCCAGTGCCTTTTTTATATACAGCTCAATTAAACGACAAATTACACTTGTGTAAGCACAAGCATCTAACTGATAAAAGGACGTTCTTTGATGGACTTCTCAGTGTCATTGGCTCGCCAATCACAGCCTTCGTCTTCATCAGATTTCTCAGGACTGTCGCCGTCACTCAGCAGTTGCAAGTCCAGCAGATTAACGAGCTCCACCTGTACACCTGTAACACAGATCCAATCAAATCAAGACACCTGTAACACAGACACATCCAATCAACATACACAAGTAAAGGACTCAATCTATTGCTCATGTTGTCACAAAGCAAGTATACATTACTGCTACGTTTAATTGTCCTGTAACAGGCTCAGCATTCCAGAATTACTCCAAGTTAGATACACTGAATTTCACAAAAACGAACTGAAGTGATTTCTGTACAATTTTTACATACGAGATACCCGCTACTAATTATCATCACTCGTTTTCATTTAGGGCCTGCATCATTAGCTGAATGTAGTCAACAATCTCGATATCAGCCGAACTCACTGCTTCATGTGACATTGAATCCAATGATGTTGTATGTGCTGAGACAGTCTCGGGTGTTTGAAACAATTTGCCACATAAATATTGCGGAATTCCCCAGTCAAATCGATTCACACGGAAATCTGGGAAAACTGACTGTAATAACTGTTGTATTTTCATGTAACATTCGTGTATTTACAAACGAGTTCCCGTGAAGATACTGATATGAAAAGTCATTAATTGTGATCAACAGCATGAGAAGCTAGCGACAGCACACACACACCTTGACTAATGCATTCAGTAATCTTTGGCGAGTCGGTTTTCTTTAAGCACTCAAGCATGGCTACAATCATATACACATTATTCACCGATTAAAAACAAACCACAAAAAAGTAGAAGCTGTCAAAGATATTAGATGCGTGAAAATAACACCTAATCACATCACACTAATGACATAGAATTTAATGACTTAAAAGTCGATTGAACTGTTGACAGCCCGCTAACCATCCATAGCAAGAAACCATCTGCCCTAGAGTTGTGGTGCCACCTTTTGAGTAACTTAAATACGTTTTTTGTAGCCAGGAATATGAAGCCACTGTGTGGTACCAGCTCACAAACAACAATTCAATGAGTACAGAGTACCAGCTGCCGCAAACGAAAGCAAAAATCCCAGAGCTTTGCCTCGTTAATTGCTGGATGCCGGTCATGGACTAACACACAACAATCAAACAGTTCATTCAAAGACAAACGCCTGAAAATACACAAACTTCAGCACAAACCCAAACCGTTTTAGTCAAAATTAATGACCTCTGAAAGTTAAGGAATAAAAGACATAATACCTTTACAATTTGCCATCTGCTCATTGACGAACGTATTATCAGCTCGCAGCGTTTCCACCTGTACATGACGCCACATACAAACTGCAAGAGTGACCATAATATGACGGATGCACTCCAGAATTAGCGTCATAAAAAAGCACAGTTATTTTGTTTAGATTATCGCTACGTGACATCGCTGAGTTTATCTCGAGCTTACTGCAAGTTTTTGTAGACATACAGTCGAAAGATTATCGTAAGTTTAGTCACTGTCCTAAAACTATTACAAAGATAAGTCATTCCAAAATTCTACGTAAACTCGGATGCAGTTAGCTAACAACTAAAAGTGTAATTTATGATAACAAATTCTACAAAAGACACATCAACAAATGATCACCTGAGCTACTGATTCTTCTAGGCTGGTTCTCAACTGTGTATTTTCCTGCTGTAAATCTGATCGTTCGCTGTTGTGCTTGTGTTCTGCATCCTGCACATACACAGTAGACACAAAACTGTATAAAGAAACTGGCAACAACAGTCAACGATCATTAATAGTAGTTGTAATTAGTAGTACTAATTAATTAGTTTAATTAGCAGTAGTAGTTGTAGAAGCATCATAATTCAATTACTCTTGGTAGACTGCAGTCTATCTACGTGACAGTGTGATGAATAGTATACAAATTTATTAATGTTGACAAATACGATCCTTCAGTGCTCACGTGTCACATGCTTCACAAAATCACCTACAGTATAAAACCTCCAGTTATTCTCCAGTTGTTCTCATTTGAAGACACAGCCCAAATACAGCAAGTGTGTGAAAACGAACATTAAATAAATCTAGTACAGTAGTAGTAGTATGCAATACATTACCCGCAGCTTATCGTTAAGTTCGTCAAAGTCGGCAGTCTGTCGCTCGCACTTCTGCACAACGTCACTGAGTTCTGCGTTCAAACGACTACACATCTCCTGCTGCAACTTTACCTCAGCCTCTGCATTGCTCAACAACCTCTGCACATACACACACAATTAACAGACATACATCAACACTGTTCCTTTTCAGATTCGACTTACAAATGCAGTTCAACTGTTAGCATTCAGCATCTTTAAAACAAACTCTCATTGTGCAAATTCTGCTACGAGTGGTCACATGTACGTTATGACTGAGAGGAGGCAAAGCCGTCAACAAACCTCAAGATCAGAAACTTTCCTCACGGCCTCTAGTTTCTCCTCCAGAAATCGTCTCATTGAGTCCTAAACACATCAATTTCAGCCAGACGTTATCGTAATCAAACAGACAGCAAAGTAACATTATAACTACCGGATCCTACACGCTAAATTCCTGTTATTTTACTACAAAGTTTCAATCACAGCATCAGAGTGTAGCGAGCTAACACTACAAACTGACTCGGCAAACCACAGCACATCCTTATAACATAACTCTTCATCCCACCCAGGCAACCAGCATTCACCGACGTCTGTCACTGCTCGCAGACTGCGCAAATGACCTGTAACGTTATTTCTTTACTGTAAATCAAGCCTTCACTGCATACACCTGCCAGTATTGTATTACAGATTTTATGGTGATTACAACCACCAAAACTGCCACTCTTAACTACTGCCGCTGCTCGTATGACTATGACAGCAGTAACAAGACTTGCAGAGTACTAAACAAATGACACAGGCGCCACACGAATGTACAAGCCGCACCTTAGCGGCAGTTTCATAGCTGGCCTTGTCGGACTGCAGGTCCATCAGATGCTGTTGAAGGCTGTCTTCTGTCTGACCCTGTAATGAACCACTCACTCACAGCATGGACAGAAGAACCACCTCATCACGACTCTAACCCTTTGACGCCCACTGTTGCCATATGGGTACAGCTATAAAGCATCCTGTGCCAGACCGGGTTAAGCCGTCGTTTGTAATTTTTGACACAAAAATTTTTGACACTGGAGACTCTGATGCTCAGGGTTGAGTGACAGAGTGCCCAGATGTCAAAAATTACAAATGATGGCTTAACCCAGTCTGGCACAGGATGCTTTACAGCTGTAGCCATATGGCAACAGTGGGCGTCAAAGGGTTAAACCAGCAGAGGAGCAACAATTCACTCACAACAAACAGCAACTAAACTGGAGCCGACCTGTCTGACAGTATGTCATCATCTACACTTTAGCAACCATTTCACAGGAAAACTGGGTCAGACACTACTGATGCACAATGACCACATGCTACAGCCGCAGAGGACAACCAAACAAAAATGGTGTAAAAAAACGTTCAGGCTCATAAATACAGAGTTCTTTTATAGGACACAGCAGGGTGTATTTATGCATTATAAACAAAAGAATATCAACAAGTATAGTTAGCAACATACACGTATAATTGCAGTAAATGAAAGTGTCAAACAGCGCTATAGAAATGTACACTGGACTTGAGCAGCCTCAACGTTATGAATGGATAGTGGTCGTGGGGAAAAGAAAGGTAATGGAGCTATAGGAACACGACTGGCATATATCACACTCACAATTGGGCATCATAAAAAATTTCAATTGAGAACCATTTCCAAAATAATTTTCATGCTGGAGAATGGAAATTCTAGAAATAAAGAATTGAGAAATAGGATCTCCACTCACAGAACAGAACCACCTGACTGTATTTAACATCTTGAGGGCCCAGTCAGATGGACCAACACTTCTGACGCAGACACTTTGTGACTGACACTGCCGGCAAGCAAGCCATCTGTTTAAACATGTTCACGACGGTGGGATCTTTCTGTTGGCTGCCGAAGAGTCCCGACAGCCAACATAGTGAACAGACTGATCAGTGTGTTTGGAGTCAGGTTTTATACAGCCACAAACAGAATTACAAAAACTGTACGTAATAGTGTACAATAGTGCTATTTAACCACAAACGATTGATGGTTCTAGATTTCAGTCTGGACTGTTGCAAAACCGACTTGGACAAAACACAGCATATGATTTAACAATAAACATAATGTCGAACCTTGACAAAAACAGACAGCTGATCTTCTAAACACTCCAACCTTGACAGCAGTCTGTCCTCATCCACCAACGCCTACAACAACACAGCATATGATTCCACTGCAGCAACGTTCTTACAGTTTAACGTGGGCAAATCTTCTCCTACTCCATGCCCTTCTGTCCAAATGGCGGATGGGGAACCTAGGTTAAAGTGGACGACTCAATTGGGAAAGCCCAATCAAGTCCTCTGGTAGCAGCAGAGGTGAGGCCCTGCGATGGACATTAATTCTGACTAAAATGGTTTGGATTTGTGCTGAAGTTCGTTTAATTTCAGGCGTTTGTCTTTGAATGAACTGTTTGATTGTTGTGTGTTAATCCATGACTGGCATCCAGCAATTAACGAGGCAAAGCTCTGGGATTTTTTGTTTTCGTTTGCGACAGCTGGTAAAAAAATTATTAAAAAGGTGGTGCTTTATTCTGCATGCATCAATCTAGTGGAGAAATGAATCTGTAAATCCTGCCTGTGGCTGGACAACATGATACTTCTTTACGGGGCATACATAGTTCCAGTCTTAATATATGGTTGTGACACTTGGTCGACCACAAAGTACCTCTGCGTTCGGCTTGTTGCCTTTGACACATGGGCCTGCAAGATTCTGTGTACTCCATACATACGTCACATCACAAATGCTAAGGTCAGAACTATCTCAGGCTGCCTCCATCACTTTCTCAAATGGTGACAGATCATAGAATATGACACTTTAGGCATATATTGCTCACTGCATCACTGTGTGAGGACCACCACCGCATCAATGTAGCAGTAACCCAAAGGCCCCATACCAACTGGAGATGACCACCAGGAAGACCATCTCATACCTGAATCTGAATCTGGAGGCAGGCAACTAATTGAGATGTTTGGCATACAACTGTGGGACACAGCTATAATCAAGACTTGAATACACTGCAAAGAAACAAAAGAAGCTTTTTACGAGCCAGCACCGACCTCAGCATTAAAAACCAGCTCAACGCTGCAGCTGAGAGTAAATAAACGACGGCTGTCAGAGTTAACAGTGGAACAAAATGAGAGATTACACACCTGCCAGTTACACTCAGTTGCTTCTTGTGTGCTCTGCAGCTGACGCTGAAGAGCCGTCAACTTGCTCTCCAACAGCTCCTCCCGATGTGTCGCCTCCTGAACCAGCACATACATCAATCAGTATCATACCCCACTGTGTCACTCACACCAGTAACAACAGTCATAACAATATATCCACTAGCAGATTAAGTGAGTGAGTGATTCTTAATGGCACATCAGCACAATTAGGCTATACAGTGTCATTCATGTTGGTTCATGCTGGAAACTACAGGACAGAAGACAAATTAAAAATACACACAATACACAAACAAAACACAACCAGAAAAAGCAAACAATGCAAAACACAGTAAAACAAAACTGCCCTAGATTAGTCGTCTTTTACGACACTCGGCCAGGAAATGAGGCTGGCTTATTCTACAATGCTCCCGAGCCCACTAGCAGATCATATGATTAAGTAATACAGCAATGAGTCTGCAGATGATGCTGTGATCATATCACTATCCATCAGGCTTCATCAGTTCATCAACAACTTACATTATACTTTTTGGTAACTGCTAAGCTTGTCGTGTATAAAGTCTGACAAAAAATCAACTAATTCTGTCATAAACGTCTACATCTACTGATGAATATGGTACTGTACTGTGTTAATTCAAACTGATGATAGCTATTTCCATTAATTCTGACATACAAAATTTTAATTCGGGAAGACTGCACAATGCATGACAAATAAACCGTTGAAAGCTGTTGAATTATCACCTGCAGATACTGAGCCAGCTGACAGAGCTCTTGAGCTTGAATACGATGGCTCATGACTTCAGCAGATATCACACTACCAAGCACAATTAACAACTGTCATTCATCTAATGATCTAGGCCATATGTCATCGAACAAAATGTTACTGGTCACTAGTCTAAAGGGTAGCTATGTTCCGCAAACTACAGAGTAATATTATAGTACATTGTAGAAACTATAGTATGCTATAATATCATTGTAGTGGTAGTATTACTGTAGTTTCTACAGTGTACTATATGTTACTATGGTTTGCATCTAGCAGTAACCCTTCAGACTAGTGGCACGCCCCAAACAAACTTCAATCAACATACATGTCCACACGACAGCAAATATACTCCACTAAAAATCCGCGCTAGAATGCAGCTAAAACAAACAACCCTTGTTCAAATGTATTTGCACTAAAAAATAGTCAGCAGATGCAAAATTTCATGTGCTGTTATATATAACTATATTTACTCTGGCACATTGTTCAAGTACCAACATCAAGCAGACATGGATATGATTATACCAAATGAATATCTGCAAGCTAATAGGATTAAATAGGAGCTTATAGCATGCAGTGTAAATAGTTTAGTTTTTGAAAGTATTGAAAACAGTTCTAGACATATTAATTAGCAACCTGTTTTTGGCTTCTTGTCCGTTAGGATGAAACAGCTGGACCGTTGCAATAATACAGTTGTGAGTAACTGAAACATCACCAACATTCAGTATCATTAACAAAGATTTCACAATGTTAAAAATCATTATAAATTATTGACGTTTCAACTGGAAGGTTGAGACCAGTCCTTTTATATTCCATTAATCCTTTCTTTCTGCCTAGAAGAATTTCTCAAATAACTGTATACAAACTAGGTACACTGTCGGGGACATGCTCTTTAATGAGAGCTTTAAAAGCATATTTTTCCAAAAGCAGAGATTTCTTTTAAGATTTGTGGGAATGTTAGTTCTCTTCTGAGTATCTAATGATCAGAAATATGGTACAGCACCACTTACCCTTGCGCGAGTTCTCCATCACATCAACACCAAACTGAATGGTGTCGCCTGAATATATTTCTGTTGCCGGGCTCTCCTCTGATCCTTTGCTCAGTCGATTACTATTGACAAACGTTCCGTTGCTGCTCTTCGTGTCTTGCAAATAGAACTAAATGCACATCGTCACACAGTGTTATAACTGTTCATGTACAGGCTCCAACTGCTGTGGTCAAACAACTGATCACAGTGATTTAACACTTTTGCTGTCACTGACGAGTTATCAGGTCAATTAATGTACACACGAGAAAACAAACAATCAATACTCAACAGACATCAATAACATTAGTTGAATCTCCCACAGCTAATTCACTGCTGGCATCTGGGCAAAACTAAGTCGCGTCAGTAATGAAACCCTTGGAGCAAGAAACTGGCCTAGCAGCAAACTTGTTAAGATAACCGCTACTACTTGATTGATTGATTGAGCATGGTTTTACGTCTGCGCCAACACAATATAGGTTATACGGCCGACGGTTTTTACAGG
>Ga0056129_1000279_pt1 | contig 12062 bp, 2 predicted proteins | sample WorMetLIZISLAND1_FD_71118 | JGI IMG/M metagenome (GOLD analysis project Ga0056129, IMG submission 71118) | Marine gutless worms symbiont microbial communities from Max Planck institute for Marine Microbiology, Germany - Olavius loisae LIZARD... ...
ACAGGCGGGCTTATGGTTCAAGCCGATCGGCTTGGTCCAAAGGTCGGCGGCCACCTGGCGCCGTGCTGCACTCTCCGCGTGAACCAGGGTGAACTCTCGCAATGCTGCTACAGCATGATCACAGCACCATAAACATTGTCCTGGTATTATTATTATTATTATCTGAAATGCTTGCCTAATAGGGTAGCACAGGCTAAGTGTATAGTTGCTGGCTTGTGATTTGGTATATTCCTGTACATTTTGATTTCTGTTGAATTGGTTTGTATTTGTTGTATTTCATCAAATCCATTGTATTTTCTGATCAGGGACTGTAGGGCATGTATAAAAGGTGTTATGACCTGCGAAAGTTTTTCTTTCATGAAATCTTATCTCTGTGCGAAGTATTAATACCTGCACCACGATGAGATACTGGGTGACATCATATAGGATAATCGTGTGTAGGATTATAAAACGTATGCTCGGAATTTCTTGGAAGGAACACTGTACCAATATATCAATTTTAGAAGAGATTGGTCCGGAAAGGGAGTTAATGGGGATGGTGGCTCGGATAAAACTACAGTACTTCTGACACGTTACCAGAGGAAGTGCAGAAAATTTGGCACTCACAGTCTTGGAGGGCAGTGTAGATGGTTTACTTCACCAAGGAAGACCCAAACGACAGTGGATGGATGACACAGAAGAGTGGAGTGGCTGTAGCTACATTCAGCTGAAGGAGATGTCACAAGACAGGGAACAGTGGAGAAGAAAGACAATAGATGACAATAGAGTGGTCATCTGACGTCGCCAACCGTCATCGACGATGGTCGACTAGTGAGTGAGTAAGTGAGTGATGTACCTTTGAAGTAGAATGCTTCTGCTTCTGCAGCTGCTGTTCTCCATCCTCATCCTGTCTGTCCTTGACGTGAGTCTTCCCCGACAACGTGAACGCGTAGCCGCTGAACGTCGTTCCGATATCGATGGCTACCACCACCACGTGGCGCAGCGATGGGAAACCGACAGCGGAAGTGACGTCATCGGCAGCAAGCGGCTCGTGAAGCGGTTGAAACAGGATGCGAATCTCATCGGTGTCGGTACGCTGTTTCTTCAAGCTAATGGTGACTTCATCCATCGGTGACGGTTTCGCGCCAATCGTCGTCTCTTCGTAATGCACGATAAATGTAACTTTTTCAGTTTCTGGCGGAACGGCCATTTCCTGAACCTTCTCGACGGGAGGAACTTCGAGGTCGACTTCCGATTGTGGTTCAGCACGCATTTCCGCAGTCATTGTCGGAATCTCCACAACTAATGGCTGTACCGAAATGTCAAACTCTTGGGTTTTCCGTTCCAAAGCAACTTCATCCGGCGGTACAACCTTTCCCACTTCACTGATGCCTTCCAGAGATGGTGGTTTCACGACTACTATCTCTTCACGTGACTCGAGTTCAATGAACGGTTGTACGACGGGGACATCTGGTCCAGTAACTTCCAACCGCTCCTCTTCACGAGTAGCTAAGGTCACACCTGGTGCTTCGATATCGCCCTCCAGAAGGACGGCTGGGGCTGCAATCTTAACTACCTCGTAGTCGACGTTGACTGTCTCTGAGATCTGCTTTTGAACTGGAATTCCGCGATCTTCAGCTATGACGCCAGCTTCTGTTTCACGCGACGGTCTTTCTGCCGGTATCTCGTGGCTCGGGACTTCGGTCACTTTCTTTCTGAACGCTATCGCCGGCTTGCCTTTTACCACTTCGACCTGGTATTCGACCACGTACTTAACGGTTTCCTCTTGCGGTGTTTCGGGTGCTAGTTCTGGTTCTACTGCAGTCACTACCAGTACTTCAGCTGACGGTTCTCCTGCACCAACGGCTGCCTCAACACCGGTCACTTCTGCTTGTGGTTGTTCTATTTCGGCACCAGGCACTTCTTCGACAGATGAACGTCGTCGCTCCACTGTTATCTCCATCTTTGTCGGCTTCCCGGCTTCCTTTTTGCTTACGTCGTACGTGACGACAAATGTGATAGTCTCTGGGACATTTTCATCCAGTGGTTCTTTGACCAACAACTCCTTCGAAATTTCTTCGGCCTTTGGAGCCTCGACTTCTGCAGACGCCGCCTCAGGTTGTGCTACTTTGACGGGTCTCTTGACGAGTTCATAGTTAATAACAAAGGTGAGAGTTTCTCCAGAAACAGGCTGTTTGATGGGCGTCGTTTCCACTAGAGCCGACGGAACATCTACAGTTGTCACCACCGGTATTGGTTTGACATCCACGTCAACATCAGTTATCTCTGTCACTACGACGACTTCTGCCTCTGTCTCGACTGTCGGCGGTTCAACAATGATATCAGGTACCGGCAGCTGCCACTTTTCTTCACCGGCTGGAACTAGGTTTAATTCTGGCTCTCCAACATCTACCTCGCTGACCAACACAGTTTCTACTAATACTGGCTCTTCTGGTTGACTTACTTCGACAGAGGGCTCAGGCAGAGGTGGCTGTGTGATTTCTCGTTGTTCGTCGACTACATCTACTGCTACTGGTTCAGTCTTAGGCTCGGCTTTCAGTATCATTTCCATCTCACCAGCTGTGGGCTGTCTTTCCACTTTAACCTTACCTGACGGCCAATCGTAGTGAACAATGTAAGTTCTTGAGATTTTATCAGCACTAGTATCTTCTTCAGCCGCAGGAGCAATAGGTTTCTTCGACGTTGGCACCACAAGTTTCACCCGCGGCCAGTCATGATGCACAATGTAAGTATGAGATACCGTATCACCAGTTGCCACTGATACGGTTGCAGCGACAGGAACGATTTCCTCCTCACCTGTTACGGTAATTGCAGGTGCTGGCACATCTGATGTTGTCAATGTAGTTTCAACGTCTACTTCTGGCACCGTAGCATCTTTATGAACTTGAATGTCAGTCGATGGTTTTGGCTCTTCAATTCCGGACTCAACAGCTTGTACAGCTGCTTCAGCGGGTGGCTTTGGCTTTGAAGATATTTTAATCCCCATAGCTGGCCAATCATAGTGAACAATGTAAGTTCTTGAAATTCTTTCAGTATCAGCATCTTCAGTCGCAGGAAAAATAGGTCTCTTCGGTTCAGGTATCATAAGTTTCATTCGTGGCCAGTCGTGGTGTACAATGTAAGTATGCGAATCCGTATCGCCGGCTGCTACGGATACAGAAACTGTGGCAGGAACGACTTCCTCTTCACCAGCTACAGTGACTGCAGGTGCTACAGGTACAACTTCTACGTCCGGCACCTCGACATCTTTGTGAACTGTAACATCAGTTGATGGTGTTGGCTCTTCATCAACCCTTATCTCAACAGCTGAAGGCTCTGTAGTTGGCACTGTCGGCTGCTGTACTTCGACCTCAGCCTCCGCTTGTGGAACGGGTTTGCCTGTCAACGACGGCCAGTGTACAACGTACGTCAGTGAAAGCACTTTATGGGACGGCGCTTCTTCGGCTAGACCAACCACGTCAAGTTTCGCCTTCGGTTCAGATAGCGTTAGTTTTACTTTGGGCCAATCGCGGTGTACAATATAAGTGTGTATGATGTCATCAGGATGTGCAACTACTGCTATGGCAGGTTCAGCGTGTTTATCCGTATCTTCGTCGACGTAGGTCACGCCTACTAAAGGAATAGCAGGTTCTTCAACTGCTATTTCATCAACATCAGTTTCGTACCGAATCCTCAGATCAACCCCTGGTTGTGGTTCTGCAACTGTTTGAGCAACTGGTTCTGGGATTCGTATTTGTTCTGGCTCTTCAATATAAACGGTTGGTACAAAGTCATGCTGAGCAACAGAACTCGGGTAAGGTTCATCCACAGTGACATTGACATCGACATCTACTTCAGAACGCAGTGGCACTTCCACAGACGTTTCTGGCTCAGTAATCACTTTGACAGTTGGTTCTGGAATCTGTATGGGTTCCGGCTCTTGTGTCGTCACTACTTCGTACTGGACAACAACACTTAGCGAAGGTTCATTCGCAGCGGCATCAACATCTTCCTCGCCACGCACTGTCATTTCAGTTCTAGTTTCTACTTCTTCGATACCGACCTTGGCTGTAGGTTTAGGCGGTCGTGTGGCCTTAACAGACAACGATGGCCAGTCATGGTGTATAATATATGTTCTTGACACCAGCTGACGATCTGTTCCAGCCTGAGCTTCTGTCTGAAAGCCACTGTCAAGTCTTCCCTTTGGCTCAGGCAGTGTTAGTTTAACTCTGGGCCAGTCATTGTGTACTATATAAGTGTGAGTGACCGTATCAGCGAAAGGTGCCACCACTGCTACTGCAGGTTCACTGACTTCAGCTCCACCAGTAACTTCCGGTAACGCAACTTCTGGTCTTTCTCCTGCAACTTCCGCCGATTCCATTCTTTGTTCTTTACCTTTTGGTACTCTGATTTGGTATTCCACCACATATATAACCGTTTCCTCTCCTGACACCTCATCTGTAACAGCTACTGGCACTGCGTGTAATGCAACTGTCGAGGGCTGTGGTTGGTCGGTAGCTTCGTGCTCTGGTATCACTGTGACAGTCTTTGTTTTTTCTTTTGGCCAGTTATAGTGTACGATGTAAGTATTTCTCTCCACTGTACCGGAAACAAATTCAGTTGTCACATCACCGACGCCACCACCAGGAACAGCCAGTGTTCTTTTCGGTTCGGGTAATGTGAGTTTAACACGAGGCCAGTCATGATGTACAATGTACGTATGCGAGGTCAATTCGCCAGATGGGATAACTTCGCCTGACAACGTAACATCAGCTTCATGCCCGGCGTAAATGTACGTTACTTCAGGTACTGCTACAGCAGCTTCAGCTGGCACATCGCTGATATCAGCAGTTTCTGTAGATATCATTTCGATGCTTGGTTCTCGGAGTTGCCATGGTTCTGGCTCTTGGATGTCCACAGACGTGTCCCCAGATGGTACATCGTAATGGAAAACAACACTTAGTGCGGGTTCGCAAGTTTCAACTTCTGCTTCACGAGGCTCTGTCACCTTTCCCTCCGTCTCCAGTTGTTCGACAACGATCTTAGTTGACGGTCCTGACGCCGGCTCCTGAACCTTTAACGGAGGCCAGTCGTAATGAACAACGTATGTTTTTGAAATTAGTTCACGATTAGCTTCTGCGCCAGTATCGACATAAAGTCCAGTATCAAGTGTTCTTTTTGGCTGAGAGAGTGTTAGTTTAACTCTGGGCCAGTCGTGATGTACTACGTAAGTGTGAGTGTTAACGTCGACAGACGGTGTGAATACAGTTATTGCAGCAGGTTCTACAACACCCGGAACCTCTTCTCCAACAGCCCTGGACGTAACGGCGACGCCTTCACCGGGATGTTCATCAACTGTTTCAACTGCAGAAGGTGGTGGCACTGGACACACTACGAGGGTTGAAGTTTCTGGTTGTTCTTCTCTAGCTTCACCACGCGGTATCACTACCTTGGTTTTCTTCGACGGCCAGTCGTAGTGTACGATATAAATCTTTCTTTCTAGTGTGCCAGGAACGTTATCAAAGTCAACATTGGCAACGGCGAGGCTTCTCTTTGGTTCAGGCAAAGTGAGCTTCATATGCGGCCAGTCGTGATGTACAATGTAAGTGTGTGAGGTTTGTTCACCAGCTTCTCTAGATAATGTAAGATCACCGTGATCGTATGACACTGGCGGAACTGGTACAATTGCTACAACTTCCTCGTCGGGGCTATCAGTAGTCTTTGTAGCTGTTACTTCAACGCTTGGTTCTGGGACGTCTATGTCTTCTAACTCTTCGATGTCTACTGATGGCACATCATAGTGGAACACTACACTTGGCAATGGTTCTTCTGCATCACCCCGCACTGCTACTTCTGGTCCACTGTCTGGTTCTTCGATAGCAATCCTCGTCGACTTTGGTGTCTTTACTTTCAACGATGGCCAGTCGTAATGAACAACGTACGTCCGTGAAACCAGCTCACGGTCAGTTTCGACGCCATGCCTAACTTGAGGTCCACTGTCAAGTCTTCGTTTTGGTTCAGACAGAGTCAGTTTAACACTGGGCCAGTCGTGGTTTACAATGTATGTACGAGTAACTACATCACCAGGAGGTGCGATTACCGTTATTGAAGGAGGCTCAGTATCTTCTTCAATGTGCATCACAGGTGTTCGAATATCCTCATCTGCAGCAACAACAGCAGTCGGTTCTACACACGGTAAGACAACATCGGTATTAATACGTGGTTTGCGCTCGACCTCAGGTTCTACTGGAACCACTACAACAGCCGGCTGTCGAACATGTATTGGCTCAAGCTCTGGCTGAAACTTCACTGCCGGCAAGTCGTACTGAACAACGAAGTCGTCTGCTGTGCCATCAAGTACTTCATCAATATCAGTTTCAAGGCGAAGTCTTACTTCAGGTTCTCTTGCGGTAACAACTTCGACTGCGGGCCGCTCGAGCTCAACGTGTCTGAGTTCTGGTGGACAAACGCTTACATGTAGCCGCTCATCTACAGTATGAGGCTGCAAGTCAACGTCTTCCTCGAACTCCCTGACTGCGCCAGCACGAACTGATAAGTCTACACCAGTGTCTGGTGGTTCCACGGTAAATATTTCCGCTTCCTCTTTGGCCGTTTTCTTGGTCTTTCTCGACGGCCAGTCGCAATGAACTATGTACGTCACCATATCAAGCTGCCGACTCGTAAAAAGGTCATCGTCGGTTATCGCTGTCTTTGGCTCAGATAGAAGAAGTCTAACTCGTGGCCAGTCCTGGTGGACGATATAGGTATGCGTGACCAAGTTGTCGTCGGGTGGCGACAACACGCCTGGTTCATCATCAGGCTCGGCGGGTATTACTTCTACCTCGGCTTCTCGTGATTTGTCTGGACCAGGCAGGTGAATTTTTACCCGTGACCGATCAAGGCGAGCCAGGTAAGTTGGGGACATCTCCTCATCGTCATCAGCTGATGTAGACGCATTGATGTCAACAGCTGTATCTGCTGCACCATCTTTCACTGCTGCTTTTGTCTTCACTGGCGGCCAGTTGACAACATATGCTCTAGTGGCGATATCTCCACGATATTTGTCAGCCATCAGAGCATCTGCTAGTCCGGTGTCAGGTGTTACACGACTTGCCATCTCCAGCTTCAGTTCTGGCCAGTTCTGGCGAACAATATAAGTCTTAGACGTCAGTTCCCGCAACGGAACCTCGGTCGACGTATCGACGTAGAAGCCGACTCCACGAGAAACTTCGACGGCCACGGAAGGTGGTACGTCTGGAACCTTGGTTACCTGCCTGATAGCCGGCGAGTCTGCCTTGAACCATGGCCAATCTCGTTCTACCTGTGAATCATACGTTGTCTCCACTCTGTAGCTACCTTCGTCAGGTCCAGCGGCAGCCACGGAGATCTTGGGTACTCGTTCTTCCGCCGGCTCAATTTCAACGTCGGCTTCTGCAGCTGCTGGTGCTGCTAATACAGTAGTTACTTCTTTTTCTGTCCGCAAATCGTACTTGACTTCATACGTTCGCTGTTCGGTAGTTTCAACATCAGGCGACGGCGGGGAAACCAGATCCAGATTTGTTTCCATTGGCGTCGGAGCGAAAGTTACTCGTGGTTTTGGTGTTGAAACTGCAACTGTGGTGGCTGGCAAGTCATACTGGACGGTGTAAGATTGCGAAACTTCGCTGACAGATGGGGCTGCTGCTGCTACTGTGACCTCAGTCTCTCCAGCTTCAGTCACACTTGTCGGCTTTGGCACGCTGATGATGTCGTAACCAGGTCTCTGTCGTATAGGGACAGCCGGCTTGATCACTGGCCAGTCATCATAGTGCACCACGTAAGTCATCATTGTCATATCTCCAGTCGGCGCAGGACCGATGTCGCTAGGGATGCCTAGACGGACATTCACGTCTTGTCCAACTTCCGGTCCTTGTACCTTCAGCTGCGGCCAGTCACGTCGAACAATGTAAACATGCGACACCACGTTTTCGGGCGATACCGGTGCTTCAACTTCGCGACCCACGTCCGCCGTTTTCACGCCCACATCTGTTTCAGCAGCCGCATATCTCGGGGCTGTTTTCGGTGGCGGGCTTTCACGATGATGTACCACGTACGTGTGAGGGACATCCTCGAGAGATGATGCTGCCCGTAGTTCTGCCGTGTCACCAACTTCTACGGATTCTACTTCCCCTTCCGTACCCACAGCGACCGCTGGCTTGGCTGTAGTAGGCCAGTCATAGTGAACGACGTAGGTGGCCGTAGAAACATCTCTAGACGAATCTGCGCCCAGTGCTTCGGCGAGGGTCCCTTGGCGGTCTCTTACGTCCAGATTCGTCTGCTCAGCCTTCAAGGAAGGCCAGTCACGGTGCACAACGTACGTTCGCGAAACGGTGTCACTCCCGGCGGCTGTGACTTGAACGTACGTTGACACAGGTGCAGTAGCCACTTCCACGTCGCGGGACAGTGGTTCTGTTCCAGACGACTGGACGACTGTCGTTGGCAGCTGTTCGTGAAATACGTATGCTCTTGTTGTCGAAATTGTTGAGTCCGGGTAAACACTTACCTCCTTCATTTCGGGGGAGCTGATCTCAACAGGCGACGGTTTAGTAACGTACAGTACAGTATCGTCAGGACGACTAACTGACGTAGTTACGACATCATCATAGTAGATCGGCGAAACCTCGGCAGCGGCGACTACAGGTTCTTTGATGTCGGCTGCTGTTACATCAGCGCGGACTTCAATCTGATACCGTGACGGAACTACGTCAGCGGCTGTCTGTTTGACTTCGACCTAGTCATCTCTCCGCCAGCCGCGGTACTCGCTGGTCGAAGTAGTCGGCGGTCTGACGTCAACGTCGATGTCAGCTTGCTGAACTATTTCCATCGCCTCCGAGAACACGTCGGCTGTCGTCGTTGTCGATAGCTCTGTCTCGGTCCGCACCGGTTCCACGACCACGACTTTTCGCTTCACCCAAACCTCCTCGTCGTCCGCCGTCGGCGTCGGTGGTGGTGACGCCTCCTTCTCAAGCGTGGGTCCTTTCCGTGACAGACTCAACGTGTTGCTGTCGATTGCCTTGGAGAAGTCCTGCTGGGTAATGTACGACACACCCACCGGTACCTCTCTCTGCCAGTTGTCCTGACTTCTTGCCGCGTAGTTAAGGATGGCCAGGTACAGACTCTCCTGTTCTTCCGAGTAAGGAGGTGGACCGCCCGACAGACCGCCAATAGTATAACTCTCGGCAGTGTCCTCGATGGACGAGGTTGGCCCAACTCTTCCAGTGATGGTGTAGTTGGGCCGATGCAACTCGTTAATAACATTGCGGCTTCTCTCGTCTTCGCCAGGCACCTGGTAGCAGACGACATAGGTGACTGTTTCCAGTATCGGTCCGTAGTCCCCGGACTTCATCTTGCCTTTCTTCTTCTCTATCGACGGGTATTCGGCCAGATCAGTCCGCAGATCCCGATACGGAGTTTCATTGCTACGGACCAGGATGTCACCGGGAGACATCTTCCCAGGCAACGAGTGGTGGACTACGTATGTCACCGAAGTGTTTGTGCCGGTACCCTGGGTTACGCTAACCGTGTCAGACGGGCTCACCATCACCGGAGTTATGTAACTTACCACAACAGGAGCTCGTTGTTCGAGTGTGTCCACCTTATCGATGTCTTCGGGAACTTGGATAGAACCGGTTACGGCGAATGTTCGACTGGGCTGGTCTGTGGACGTGGAAGTTGATGGAGTTGGTTCAGGTTCGATGTGAACTGTTGCGGACGAGACCTCGATGGCGGCCTGGTGTTCGACGCTGACCGCAGGTTCCCGGTGAACCACGGCAGGACCGGGAGACGTGTCCCCTCGATGTCTGGAACGCTTCGGCGACTGATTCTCGTAGAACGTGCGCGTGTCGTAGACGGCGACTTCCTCGATGATTCGACGCTTCTGGCGCTTCTCCATGCGCATGCTTGGCGTCACGTCGGACTCGCTGCTCATGACGCTGGTGTCCGGTGACGGCGTTCGACCCAGCGATGATTCCTTGCCGCGCGTCAGCCCTCGACGTTGATCGCGGATCTGTAACGTGGGCGGGTCACTTTCCACGCGAAATTCGTTCGTTGTCGACATCGTCGAAGTCATCTCAATCGACCTCGGCTGAGTTTCCACGACGTAGCCTGGTCGTCTATCCATGTCATTGACAGCGGGTCTAGGATGAGTAACGACAGAGGTAGACGCACCGGTAACGACGCCAGGAGTCGACGAGTCGGCTACGGATCCTTCTATCATCGCCAGCAGCTCGTCGTATCTAAACCAACACAGATTAATAGCATAACAATAAAAAAGGCTATCGCTGACGGATCGCGCGTCGGCTGGTGCAGTTAAATTTTGTGCCAAGCAACTGTAAAAAGGTTATTTAGTTCATTGTTGATGACACTATTTGACAGTCCATCGACTAGATGCAGACTACTGCCACACTGCACGATTTTGCATTGTCAAAGATTTCAAACTGCTCAACTGACCTTCAAGGTCATATACGATCATCACAAACCACGTTTTTAGAAAACTAGAATATCGGAATTGTCAGGCAGTGAAAGAATACCGACGACAGGTTTAGCCGTTTTGACAGACGAACGGACAAAAATCTGCTGACAGCATAGTCTTCGCTGTGCATAGGACAGGGCGCGGAATAAAACATTCACACTTAGTAGAAGAATCTTTAACAAATTTCAGATGTGAAACGATTAGTAACGCATAGATGCAATTAGAAAACGAAGCCACCATTCTTCCTTCGTTATGAACACATGACCTCAACCACGATCAGTTCAAGCGTGTTTAATTAGACCACGGCGGTATATGACTATATTGCATCCATGCGCATTAGAAATTTACTTACTTACTTACTTACTTACTTCCACATATATTTTACAGCATCACTGTGTAAAATTATGCCTTAACGAATAAACAGCATCACTGGATTGTTATCGGTAGATAAAGTCAGCGAAAATCACACTGAGCTAAAATCACACACTGACCTGTGCTGTCGCTCGGCTGTCGTGTGGCAGCGACGAGACTGTAACTCATCGAACTCGACGCCGTGATCCGACTGAACGTGATGTTGTCTGAACTGAGCGTCGATCACAGGACCTCCTCGTCCTCGCACTGACGACAGCTGAGTTCTTCCAGCGACGCCAGTCGAGACATCATCACGGTCGGCTCGTTGGTGTGGCTGCTTCCGGTCGCCTGAACAGCGTCAAGTCATAAACACACTCACTGCATATCCGCGGATACAATGGACTACGGCATTACGTATATACGACGGATTGTCTAAAGAAATATAGGTAAAACATCAAAACCGACTTGGCTTAACCCTTTGACGCCTACTGTTCCATATGGATACATCTAGAAGGCATCCTGTAACGCTCAGCCCTGAGCGTCAGAGTGCCCGGATGTCAAAAATTACAAATGACGACTTAACGCAGGCTGGCACAGGATGCCTTCCAGATGTACCCATATGGCAAAAGTAGGCGTCAAAGGGTTAATGAAAAACTTTAATTCACCATGAAATGGTAGCACAATATACAACAATCAAAACAACATTAACTAAATCCGTAGTGACTGGAGATCTGACAAAGTTTGTTCGCCGACGATCTAACTGCATATTCGGTAATACAAAGTTAAACTGGTCACAACATATTTCTACAATTTGCATATCTGTTGTTTTAAATAACTTCATAAAGAAACGATTGACAACAAAATCTAATCTTAATACAGATTGGTCGTTGCGTCTCGTCATAGGCTTTGTGATCATCAGAGTGCTGGCATACGGACAGGTTATGAGGCAGGGGAAGTTTGGTGGTCAAACTCTCCCACCCAATGGGAGAGCCAGCAGAACTCGAGTTTTCCGACACTGCCATATCGAACCCTCGAAGCGCTAGACCCATAAGAGCGACTAAACTCGGCAGATCTACGACCCAATATGACCAGACGATCCCACAGCCACAGCATCAGAAAATGAGCGAAGATCCAGGGGCCACATTCTCGAAACTTCTTAGGAAAATCTTATAAAGATTTTTCATATAAATCTTAGGAAAATCATGGGAAAATATTTGGCAAA
>Ga0056129_1000281_pt1 | contig 12059 bp, 12 predicted proteins | sample WorMetLIZISLAND1_FD_71118 | JGI IMG/M metagenome (GOLD analysis project Ga0056129, IMG submission 71118) | Marine gutless worms symbiont microbial communities from Max Planck institute for Marine Microbiology, Germany - Olavius loisae LIZARD... ...
GCTTCACTACTGGTTCTGGTTCTGAAAACCGATCTCACTATGCAGGATCGGCTCGGATCGGATCGGGTATTTAGTGATTCGTGCGTTCTCAAGCGCTGATGCGTGTTTTATATGGATTCCCCAGCTGCTCAAGTGGCTATCTTATAGTATTGGAGATTTAACGGAATAAGCAGCAATTGACTACTGCAAAAGACGATTGCAATAAGGTGCTTATTCAATAACCAGTCACTTTGCCCCAGCGTAAACTCGTCCCATTTGGGGCAAGTTATGGTGCCGACAACCAACTCGCCTCACTAGCTTGCCGACTCGCTCTACTGAAACTAAATAGAAGCAGTGCAACAACAATGTCCAGTAAAAAGCCAAAAGTTTGGCTGGTAACACTGGATACTAACTTGCCCCATATTTACTGGGCAAGTTGGTTTGCAAGTGGGGCGATTTGGTTACTGGGGTAAATTGGCAGTGGATCGCTTATTCAGTTGAGTCCCTGATACCAATAGATACCTGCTTTGGTCACCAGAGCAGTGCTGTGGACTGCTTCGTAGCCCCACACCTAGGGATGTAAATTTTGCTTTTTTCTAGATTACCATTTTGAAAAAAATCTATTTTTCTGATTATCGAATATGTGGGTCGCTAACTTTCGACTTGGCGTAAAACGTACTGATGCCACAATCGCAGTACCCCACCGGACAGTGGAGATGTGAGGAATTGTGGATGGATTCAATTGCGGATTTCGATCTGCAAAATATTTCACTGATGGACTGCATATCTTTGTAGAGGAAAAATTGCAGACACTGATACTAATACTTCATGGGTAATAGGTAATTTTATAACTCGCAAATAGGGATGTTAACGAGACTCGCGAGACTTGAGACTCGAGAAAATTTCTCGCTATCGAGAATTGTATTTCTCGCCATCGAGAATTTGAGACTGCTGGACCGCATGTTATATTTACGATCAATGACAATTAAGCCTCCTGCTAGCGGCCTGCATGCGAGTCAAGTCGACTGATTCTGACTCCACGTAACCTGAGTAGGTCAACTCGACGATAGTTGTCACAGTGGGTGGGGGAGGGGAGGTGAGCCACGGCCACCAGCGCAACATGAGCGGGGTCAATAAACGCTTCTTATCAACACTAATCTGTGACCCTCTAACACCTGTGGCAGTGACTGATAGAATTACTTTACTATGGCTTCACTGGTCCAGATGAGTTACGCTGACATCACGACGTATGAAAGTTATACACTGTCGGCGCTGAATGTACTCAACCAGTGCGTTGTAGTGGGACAGAATTAAGCTAATTGTAGCGTTTTATCCTAAATTTTAAATCAGAGATGGCGCGAAAGTCTGTCGTATGGGCATACATGAACACAACGAACACTACAAAAGCAATAGAGAACACACTGATCTTGATTCTGGTACTGGATCGAATCCGATCCATGCAGATCATATTTTTTCTGATCCACTAATGAATCGGGTCTTCCGATCCGTCCACCGCTAGCCACCTGCTCAGCAGTCACGATGCCCCCGCTGTTTACAGACTATAAACACTTTTGTCGCCGCGATAGATGACAGGACTTCAAGGCCACTCGCCGACCATTGACTTGGCGTGGGGTAGCGGCGGGCGGCGTCTCAAAAGCGATTCATTGCCTTCCAAACAACGGTTGATTGATTGATTGAGCATGGTTGAACATCTCCACCAACACAGTATTGGTTATACGGGCAACGGGCCAAACAACAGCCGGCGTTTGCTGATTGAAGTCAGGTGTCTGCTCACGCGCTAAATACCAATAGCAGTGTGTTCTAATAAATAGCATAATATCAGCAAACAACTCACTTGCTTCCATTAACGCTGAGTCGATGACAAGTGTAGGGCTGTTAAACAATGAGTACTGAATCGGATCGGATTCGTTACTGAACGACTGATTAAAACTACTTAATCGGGCCCATCCGGTTTTTCGTGGATCGTATGTTTTCTAGTCTAAATGCTAATTGCCGTCTTTCTAGTTCTGTCTGTCTTGTTGAAATTTCATAGTCTGATGGTTGTTTGCAGGAAATTCTTGAAAGAACTGGTTATTCCCATGAAGTAACCCCAGGGCAGAGAAAGTATGGAGGACCTCCACCAAATTGGGTTGGTTCTCCCCCTGGTCCTGGTCATGAGGTAATGTTACTGCAATCATGCTCTGTATCTTTGTGTCTGTGAGTTTATGTAAAGCTTTATGCTAGGCTGTTTAAATTTGTTTGAAGTGATCAGATTTCATTGCCGTACCTAGAAAATGGTGTGCTTTGTAAATGCACTAACAGTAGAAAGTTGAAAGTTACAATTTTGATATGGTGATCATTCGTGGTGTTGAGGATTGAATTACCACCATGTCCTTTAATTTTAACTCAGAAGATTTTTTTAATGCACTTAAACTTGGTTATATTCACACAGTTGTACTGAAAGAAACATGCCGTTAGTTCTACAGAATTGGAGATATTAGATATCAGTTTCAGGAGCTTATCTGCATAAGACTGTTGCCACGTAATGAATGGTGGTCGCTGGTCAGTAGTGGATAGTGGTTAATTATCTTACGAGTTATTACATCTGTATGCACCTTTGCACTGGAGGATATTATGTCGAAATGGCTGCTTGTTTGACAGGTTTTCTGTGGCAAGATACCAAAGGATGTTCTTGAAGATGAACTGATACCACTTTTCGAAAAATGTGGGACAATATGGGATCTGCGCTTGATGATGGACCCAATGACGAAGCAGTGTCGTAGTTTCTGTTTCGTGACGTTTGTTGATAAGTCCTGTGTGGAAAATGCAGTAAAGCAGGTCTGTACACGCACACACTTAGCTTTTCTTACCTTGTCACATTTGGTTTATGTATGGCTTACATACATTGGCAGCATAGTTCAGTTTAACTAAAACACATTGCTGTGTTTTTTTTATTTCTCGAAAAGTCTTAGAATAATTCAAGAGCTCCTGTCTATGTCATTTGTAACATAACAATGCTGTTATCAGAAAATGCTAAGTTGTCATATTCATGTTAGTGTTATTTTACTTTATATATTATTTTAGTCGTTGATTTTTGCCGAGAGCTTTTCATTCTGTGCGAGGATAGCCGGCAGGAAATCATTGGACGTATTGTAATATTGTTGTGTTGTGTTGTGTCACTTGTTAAAACCGAAACTCAAAATTGTGTTTTTTTTTGATGGAAACAGTCTTTCTGACGGTGTTAACTGTAATTAAGTGTAAAACTCTACCAGCTTTAAATGTTTTTAATGAATATGCAAGCTTTTGCACAAGGTTATGGCAGAAAACAGACATTGACAACGTTGATTTATTTACTTAAAGATTAGATATATTCTAGGCAGATCAAGGTGTTATGTTTGATTGGTCTGCAGTTGTGTAACGTTATAGATCTTAATGTTTTGTAAAATAGAAAGAGTGCTTGAAATTGTATTACAGTATTAGAATTAGTACTTATTGAACATGGATAAAGAGACATTATACCTGCATCCGTCGTTCATCATTGCCGTCTATTTTTTGTTTACTTTCTTGTAGGACTTGTGAAATATTTGTTGCCGTTGAGTATATTCTCTGTTTGCATTTGTAGCTGGATGGTTATCAGATCCGACCAGGCAAAAAGCTGAAGGTGAACCCTTCCATACCAAACAGCCGCCTGTTTGTCGGCAACATACCAAAGAGCAAGAGCAAGGAGGACATTATGCAAGAATTTTCTAAAGTTGTTGGTCAGTGACATTGACTGTAGTTTTACGACATAGAGCTGTAATTTGATTTGCAGTTGTTTACACAGTTCAGTCGATTAGGACAGTTGACTGATTCCAGCTCAAATTGCATGGTCATCTCATGTTTACCACTCTAAATTCAGTACTTTGGTATGAGATGTGATGTCAATAGTTCAGTGAAATGAGGCCGTTTAAATACTGTTTGATGTTATGCCGTTATGTAGATTCTCCCAGTGCTCAGTCTTAAGAGCTGAGCTAGTAGTTACAGGTGACTAGATGAGAGCTGAGCACTCTACCCATGATGAACACTGTTAGTTGGAAAAAATGAAACACCTGCAGTAGTTGCTGCTGACCTCATATCTGCTAGAGGCTTTCGCAAGGAAGTGTGGATACTGGGTAGTTATCGCTGTTTGTAAAGTGTACTTTGGAAATAGGCTGACATAGCAACCTTTACAATTTGAAATAGGCGAAAAACTAGTGATAATAATGGCCACAGGTGCATTTGTATTATTCAGTGTTGCTGTATTGCCTGAACAAGCCAACAATTTAGGTAATGTCAGTGTGACGCCCAATAATATTTCCAGCATATTGTGTAAAACTGTTGGCAGTTGATTGTACACAAGTACTAAATTTAGACTGGTGGGAACAGCGCTCTGGCATATACCATTTGAGATGGAGTCATGCTATGTCCCAGTTGGATAAGTTTTGCCCTAGGTTTGGCTCTTGAAACAAACATTTCTGATTCATCCAGCAGATTTTCATGAGGATGAATGTCATTCTTACACTCTTTTTTTCAGTCTTCATCATTAATAGGAAAACTTTTGCAGTTTTTCCCTTAAAGATTATTTTTATTGTAGCTTGTCGTTGTTTATGTGCGTGCACGTTTTGATCGAATCAGATGGCCTGCAAGATGTTATTATCTACAACGTTCCTGATGATCCCAAAAAGAAGAATCGTGGTTTTACGTTCCTCGACTTTGATTGTCACAAGACGGCCGCCGCTGCAAAGAAACGACTGGGCACGTGTCGTGTGTTCGGCTGTGACATCATCGTTGACTGGGCTGACCCACTGGAGGAACCCGACGAGGAAACAATGTCAAAGGCATGATGCTCTGCTTTTTAATGATCTGTGCTGGGGAATTATGCTAAGGGAACTTGAAAATACTACAGCTGGTGAGGAATATGTACTAGAAAGGCTTGTTGTCACTGACAGCCGCATGCGATGTTTTGCACAAACATTGTGCTGTTGTCTTTATATATGCTAAAACACGTCCTTCTGCATTGCATTGAGACTTAACGACTGTGTTCGAAGTAGGGCTGTACCGGATTTCAGCTCCGGCTCTGGCCGGAATCTGGCACTTCTTCCAAATGCAGCAGCCAGATAGTTTTGCTGGATTTGAAAAGTCGACGCGTAGAAAAGATTTTTAGTTTATTTTTGCTAGTTTGACATATGAAAAACAGCTTGGAATTTTGGATGTTAGATTATTTAGATATTTCGTGCTTACATAGTACGTACTGATTACATTGCTGTGGCATAAATTACTGTGCGAGTGCGTGTAAATGATGTAACGGTAACAGCTGCACAAAAAATAATCAAAAACCCAAACCACTCGTACTTTCGTAATGTTTTACACATTAAGTTAGTAAAATTACAGTCGATATGAAAATCCGGCTCCGGCCGGATTTGTCATTCCAAATCCGGCAAAATCCGGCTCCGACCGGATTGGAAAAAAATAAATCCGGTACTGCCCTAGTTCGAAGTGAAATTCACTTCTGTTGGCAACCTGCGTTGTAACAGCACTGGTCCTTTGTCGGATTGTAGAACATTACGAGTTGTCGACATCTATAGCAACTCGTTGGCTTTTTATCACACCCTCAACTGAGCAAACCATATATAGCTTAATGAATGCTCAAATTTCTATGTACCCTACCTGTGTCTAAGCCTTTAAGGCCTTGTTTCAGATAATTACATTGGAATTTAGTAACATGGATTAGTTGTCAAGAACCAGTATCATGGGACTTTCAGCTGGTGAAAGATATTGCACGATATTATGAGTGTTTTGCCATAATACCGTATTGTGATGGACAGACAGTCATCTTGCGACAGCATACTGAACTATGCATAGCTTCACACCTAAGAGTATAGGTCTGTAAAATGAAGGGTTTTCGAAGTAATGTTATAATGGCAGTTTGACGTACTGCTAACACTTTGACATCTGTTTTGTGTGGCATTCACACAATGTGGCCGAACAGGGAGAAACGCCATGCTTGGACAATAGCTGAAAGGTGTGGTTGCTTGGTTGTACATCTCACAGGGTACAGGGTGGCAGTATTTGAAAGTAATTAACCAGAGCTTGGGTATACCGTATATACTTCTGCGGTCTGCAGTATTAGACAGATATTGATATTGCGCCTTGTAATATGATGTTACGTTGAAATGTGTTATTTGCGTTATTGTCAGGTCAAAGTGTTGTATGTACGCAACTTGAAGTCGGATGTAACTGAGGTGATGCTTCGCTCGGCCTTCGAGGCTCATGGCGCGGTGGAGAAAGTGAAGAAAGTGAAGGATTACGGCTTTGTACATTTCGCCGACCGGGAATCTGCGCTTGCCGCTCTGAATGCTCTCAACGGAACGGTAATGTGTTCACCATCTTTGCCACACGACGTTGTGATAGGATGTACATTTTGATCAATTGGTGCTGTGCGAATATTGAAAATTCAGATCGATATAGTAAATAACTGTTTGATTGGATCCGAAACCAATCAAACTGTTCGAAATTTTGAACACTTACCAACACCAATTTACTTAATTAGTGATTTAACCGAACTACACTGACCTTTCACCTTAGCAGCTGCATAGTTCTGTAAATATTTGTCAAGTGATTGGTTGAGAAGGCTGGTTGTCTTGCAGCAGTCAACATATTGGTTGTAAGGGATGTCTGTGCAATGACCTGTAGTGTTTCTAGTGAGAACTTGAACCACACTCAACTTAATTCAACAGCTGCTGTTGCTGTTGTTCAAATCAAATCAAATATCTTTTAGTTTTAATTGTGTATGACAGACGCATACATGAATAAAACAAGAAAAACTGAGCAATACAGTTACAAATGATCAATACAACTACAAAGTTATAAAATCGTAAAATCAAACAATGTATTGAAAGAGGCTTATACATTGGGAAGTACATGTGGGTAGAGTGTATGAATGTCATCACGTAGCTGCATATACTGAGTAGAGCGGGTAGGTGGGAGAAGCTGGTGTAGACAATGTGCAGGATTGGTGACGCTTGTAAACAAGGTATGGTCAGCCTTTTCAGCTATTTGCCTGAAGGTAAGAAGCTGCTGACTAAAACCAAAACGAAAAGAACGTCTAAGAAACGCATCGATTTTGCCTTCTTGCTCTTTAGAAACCAAGCTACTCCAGGCAGGTGCTGCATATGCAATGCGCATTATAATAACAGACTAAAACACAATGTCTAACTGTTTGCTGGAAAGGCCTTGGTCTCGCAGCCGTTTAAGCAAATATAAACGCTGACTGCAAATTCTAAGAACATAGGAAACATGTGAATCAATCTTAAGGTTATCCTTGAAAATTACTCCAAGCAACTTAGCCTCACAAACACGTTCAACACCAGTAATAACATGTACATCAAGAGTAAGACATTGCATGACGTTGTTATGAAGACGTTGCATGTTGTGCTTCAGATGATTGGAGATTCAGAGATGCAGGTGTCTCTGGCAAAGCCTCCGACAGATTCCAAAGTCAAGGAAAAGCGGAAGTTGCAGCACATGTTACTACTTGGTCGAGGGTAATAGTTGTGAGGTGTTATGCAGCCCGAAACACAACACCTAACTACCTATAAATTGAGATTCTGTAAGCACTATTCAACAGCATTGTGACACACGCCAAGGTGTTGGACCATCCAGCAAATTGACACTGAAAAGTGTGAAATTTGCAGTACCAAAATCTATAAATTATGGCATTTCTCACAGTGTGTCCCATGTTTTACACAACCCTGAAATATAACAGACTGCCAGTACTGGTCAAGATAGTAACAGTTACTTGTCATTCTGGTTGTAATTTAAATCAAATCACGTTTAATGAATATGTAACATGTAACAAACGTACACACATGCAGTGAAAGAGGCAGATGATTAGATGCAATGATGTAAGAACGAGAGAACACAAAAAAACACACAAAGCATGAAAAATGATTAAGAATGATAATAGAACTAAAGTCAGTAATACTGGAACAGAGAATGGGCAATGAAAGATCGTTTATGCAGCTCTGTGGAGTAGTTGGGGATCTGATAATTGTGCCCTTTGGGTCTGAGGTCATGGTTAAGTGCCATTGTGTACATGGTTTGGCTAAATTTGTACTTGTAAACATCATACCATGTTAACTTCAATACTGTTTTGGTGGTAACTGGACGTTTTGCCCCTTTGTCACTTCGCCCCTGGACGTTTCGCCCCTGGACGTACTCAACGTTTTCTATCACTCTATACATTTTATCTTTTATTATTTTTAACCTGCATCTGACTCCTTTTATTAAAGCAAATTATGATGACGATCCTGCTTATTCAGTTAAAACCCAAGCACTAGGTGCAAAATGTCCAGGGGGCGAACTGACGAAGGGGCGAAACGTCCATAAACCGTTTTGGTCGCCAAGGTCTTGAACTATCGTTGTCTTGTATCCTGTTGTAAATTGTTGACCTGGATGTCATTGTATTACTGTCTACATGAAGTGATGCATAGTGACAGTTTGTGTGAAGTTTAAACCGATGGTGGGTAGCGCATTAATATCACAGTCAATGGCTTTCTGCTTAACTAGCAGATAACAGGGCCATCTTTCGCCGATGTCAGAAGTCTGAAGAGTCCACTTACTTACTGGGAAATTGCTGCAAACCTTTTTTGACACCACTCTGACATGGTGTTGCTGTGAGCAGTGCAGCTGATATAACAGTGAACAAGAAGCCAAGCTGTCGCTAGGATAGCCGACCGTACTGCTTCACAGCACTTTCGGGTGTCACGTGACGTCATCGGTCACGTGACCATTCGATAGCCCATATAGCATTTCCTATTGGTGGTCCTTTGGAATCAAGCCTCTATCTCTAACGGTTTCCCAGATATTCAACGTCATGTAACGCAATGGTTGACGTGACCTTGATACGACCTCTAACAGCGTTTAGCCACTATACATAACGTTACATACGACGACGACGACAGATGCAACACTAGCACAAGTGCGACCGTTAGTACGGTCGGCTAAAAATGATGGAGATGAACCGCATTTTCAGTTAACAGAAGTGTAAAATTGCTATGTTTGGTGCACAAAGCGCTCTGTGAAATGAGCTACGGTAGCGCGATGTAATCACTGGCTGGGACACAGAAGACCCATGCCGTGCCTCGAAGGATAGAAAAGGTGGAAAAGCACAACGTTTGTGGATGGTTTGTGGTCTGTTACGATTATTTACTGGTGATGTGTGTTTAAACAGCTTTGGTCAGTATCCAGCGTGGCCAATGATGCCAGGTCGAATGATGTCACAGAGAGGAGGCGTTCGTGGTCGAGCGCCACTGCACACTGGCCGAGGTGGCTACTACGGCGGTACGCTGACTCTGTACAGTTTCGATTTGGCTATTAGCAGTGTGCTGAATATTAATTGAAAGAGCTAACATTATCTGTTATATTAGCTCTGCTCCCTGAACCGCAAACTATTTAACATCCAAAAGCCCAGCTGATTCTGATCAACCTTCAGGACTGACTCGGTTGCATTAAGTTTTAATTTGTTATTGTTGAGAGCAGAGAAATGACTCTGAAAGCAAGGTATTGACAGAGCAGTGTCTTTGAGTGAATTGGGCAGAATGTTCCTTGCAGCAGAAGCAGGAACAAAGGAACATCTTCCGTTGGTCGTTGAAACGGAGGCATATCAAGCCATTGCTGACTAGTGCTGTGCGAATAGTGTTTTTTTTCAATTGGAATCGAATCGAATAGTTCAACTATTATTTGAAATTTCGTATCGAATCGAATAGTCACCAGTAGTAAGTACTTGTTAAATAAATTCAACTGTTTCTATCGCACCGCACTGCTGTGGTTTCTGTTGTAGGAGTTTCAGTACTTGATGGGGCATAATGGGCCAATATAACATGGATTTTGTTGGTTGCTAGGCATGGTTGCTAAGGTGAAAAATCGGCGTCATTCTGTTAAAAATGAAGCTTTCTTAAGCTTTTTAAGTAAGAAATTGGTGATGGCAAGTATTTGAAAATTTTGAATAATTGTACTTGTTTTGAATCGAATACTGAAATAACTTTGATTCGATTCAAAATTATGAATATTCGCACAGCACTAGTGCTGACATTGCTACAGTTTGGTCCCTAGCAGTTCTTCCGACTTAAGATTTTTGAATTTGATTTTATGTGGTGACCTTTGACCTCCACCTTGACCTCGAGCACAATCTGAATGGAGACACATCTGGGGAACATTGTGTTAAAGTTTGATGATGAACTGGCCATTTTTCTAGGAGTAGTTGCTAAGTAGCGGCTCCAAACAGACAGACCCGGGACGTCTGGTCATTGTAATAGCTCATTCCACTTTAGGAATGAGCAAAAAAAGTTGAACCATTCTCGCTAAACAGGGATTCAGTGTGCCTAATAGATTTCTTGTCAATAATATGGTAGTATGTCTCTGTAGCTATTGACATAATACATAATACACAATATGTTTTTATGTGACCACATGTTTGTAGGCAAATGTCTTTTAGTCACGCTGGCCCGACAGTCTGGAACTCGTTGCCAGCTGAACTTAGAAATTCTGACAGTTTTTGGTGGCTTTGAATGATTACTGAAAACAATTGTTTTCAGCTGATGGGTGTGACCAGCACATTAGTGGTTTTACGAGATGAGCTGTATAAATCTACGTTTTACTTCGTTACTTATTTTCTTCCTGATGTGGTTGTTATGCTGTGTAGCCGTTCCACCTCGCTACATGGACTACTACGGTGGCACAGGCTATGGATACGGTGGCGGCGGCGGTGGTGGCTATGGCTACGATGACTATTACTGTAACTATGGTGGCACCGGTGCCGGCTATGACGACTACGGTGGCTATGAAGAATACGATTTCTATTCCCCGATGCCGTATGGCATGTCATCGTCAAGAGGCGCTGGTCGTATGATGTATCATCAGGTAACATACTTATATGACTGATTGTTGGCATTTGTGCCTAATGTGACTGTCCATAGACTCTACGCAGTGTTTAGAATGGTTTTTAACTTTTTAATGAAACAAAATTTCTTTTTATTGAAACAAAATTAACAAATTTTCCCCCAGAAGTCAATACCTCAAACTTAATCATACCCAGTCTATCAATAATTGTCCGCCTAATTGTCAGCAACCACCAACATCATCTCGTTTCTCTTCACTTCGGTCTATGACGCCTATGTACCAGTGAGAGTACACTGTGATGCTTGAATAAACGATGCATTTTCAGTAATCATATTTACGTCGTGCCACTCTTCTGTCAGCTGTAATTGTAGTTTGCCTGCAGCAATATGCATAAAGTTTGGCAGGTATAAAGTAGGAACTCTTAGCTATAACAGGAAAGCCGTGTTGTTGCAAGGAAACCACGCAATGCCGCGAGTTTTCTACACCGCACCCCTACACAACCTGGATTTTCTATGAATGATCCACTTGCAGCAGATTGGGGCTTCTTTGTTGCAATTTTTAAAACCTGCAATTTTTGATTTTAGTTTTAAAGTAAGTAAGTAAGTAAGAACATTTCTATAGCACTAATTACAAAAAGTCACTAGGCGCAGTGGTCCAGTAACCCAAACAAATGGGTCTTTAATCGCCGTTTAAACTGTCCTACACTGTCTAGACTAGACTGTTTAAAACTGCCCAAGCACTAGCCTTGTATTTGCAATTTTCACTAGATAAACAGAAACACGAAATTCAATTGCAGTAATGTGGAAACTACCCTATAACAGTATTCGACAAAGGCAATATGATCTCCTTAGACTGTACGGTCACTAAGCTGTTGGAAGCATTGTTTTGTAGGTGGCAATTTTTATATTACGTGTCATGGTGGAAAAATCGTAGTTTCTTAAGACATTTAGTTCGGTTGTTTTATAGACTGAAATTCTGTACTGTTATGAGGTTCATTATCACTAAAATGTAAATCGTGAACATAAATTTACATACGAAATAGCAGTGTGTTTTAAATTACGAAATATTTTTCAGTTTCATTTTTGAGTGTTTTTTTCTGTTTCGTTTCCGTTTTTCGTAATTTTTTACTCCTCGCGCGCTACGTTCCTAACGTAGCGAAGAGG
>Ga0056129_1000284_pt1 | contig 12041 bp, 8 predicted proteins | sample WorMetLIZISLAND1_FD_71118 | JGI IMG/M metagenome (GOLD analysis project Ga0056129, IMG submission 71118) | Marine gutless worms symbiont microbial communities from Max Planck institute for Marine Microbiology, Germany - Olavius loisae LIZARD... ...
GTACATACCGTGCAAGCCTCCAGTCGACACTAAGCATGGTACACATTTTGCATTGTTTTTCTAACCTTCAGTTCTTGTAGATGTTGATTGGTTGGGCTACTGTCATGCTACAGCAGTTCACATTGGCCATCTAAGGGCGCGTTTCACCAACGTCGATCAAATCTCGGTTCAGCTGAACCAGGTTCAATGTTGATCGTAGATTTGAACCAAGTTCAAGTCATGATGTGTAGCACCAACGTGAAACTTGGATCAGCTGACGTGGTTCAGCTGAACCACGATGGTTATACGCCCTGGACGCTGATTGGTTCGATTTGATCGAGCTCAGTGACGTCACACGTACTGTTTACATTAGTTTTGGGCTTTTGGCGCAAGAGCGGCCGCCAGTAGCGAACGTCTTCAGCAGCTGCAGCCGCAATGCGCAATGTTTTCATTGCTCTCATTTTGTGATTATCCCACCATCACGGCGGAGAAATTTGAGGGTGGTTAGATTGCAATGTCAATCAAATCGTTATTATTAAAAGTAAATAAAATTAAAATCACAGTTATCACGACAGTATTGCACCCGCGAAACTTCGACCTGCGCGGCCGCGCCGTAGTCATGCATTATAAAGTAGTATTAAAAAGTAGTTATTCACTGATGGATAACCTGAAACTGGATGCAATAGGCGTACACAAATGCACTTTATTCCAAATTGGTGAGGAATTGTCACCAATTTGGACAAAGATGGCAGGGATCACGGTGCGTGTGCCGCTGTTTAACGCGAGTTGAACCGACGACCAAAGTTTGATCCGACGTCCACGGTGGTTCAGGGTTAAACCGAGTTTAACTCGTGATTTGATCTGAACTGCGTTGGTACAACAAAAATTACGGCTAAACCGAGGTCAAGGTCATATTTGAACTTGGTTCAAGCTTGATCGACGTTGGTGAAACGCGCCCTAAGAGATTCACTTTCAAGATCAGTGTTTGACTCAGTTCATGTGATATGCTGGGTTGCATAATTAGTCAACTTTAGTGTTAGTTGTTCTATTATTCGCTTTTTAAAATGTTTCATGCGGCTTGATGGTGCAGGGTAACTTCACCTGTGCTGATATGTTTAAAACCACTGATTCATACTTTTTGAAGAAGTTTCTATAGTGTTTAGTGTGTTATGTTCATTGGATCTGATCACTTGATGTTCACTGAGCTGAGTAACATGTCATTAATAGTGGCCAGCTGCTGAACTATGAACTGCTCTGACTGTTTAATTCAAAACTGGTCCATTGTTTGTCACATTGTTAACATCAAGACCAGACAACTGTGACTGCGTGTTTCTGCAATGACGGAACAAAGATCAGTGATGATGTCCTGTCACTGTGTTTGCGGTGCAGCAAGTTGATGATGTTTAGATGCAGTCAGTCGCATGGATGAATGTCACGCTGATGACAGTGGCACTGACATCCGACACTGGGATGACGCTGATGTACAGTGGGTAACGGACGAGCTAGCTCAGCGGGTCAAGGCTGCCGCTGCAGCCGCTGCATTTGATGTCGATCACGAATTCACTTCTACTTCAGCTGATGCACTGCTACACGCTCCGCTTTCACAGACGGTACAGCATTCAGCCTCTGTTTTTCAAGGAAATCATCTGCAAAGTTAAATACATAGTTGTCATTCAATAAAAATTCACTTTGCTGTGAGAAATTGCTGAAATGATACTCAAAGTACATCTTTGGGTAACTTTTGTGAGTTCGCCGTGGCCCCTTTTGGCCGTGTAATTTAAAATGTCTCTGATACCCTTTATCATACTAGCTGCTGCACAATGAAGGATTGTTGTCAATAATTTTTATTTATAATACTGAGGGATGGAGTGGCTTCGTACATTTATTTTCAAACGTAGCATCGTAGCTGAAACATCTGTGGTTACTATTGAATGTGTCATGTTGTTATGTGATGCAGTTGTTGTGAATTTTTGACATATTCAATTTTATTGCTACATATATGTATATGCCATGCTGTTGTTCAGAAATCAGTACTGCGTAGTTACCCAGTCTGCCTTGGCGAGGACTTGATGCATCTGACACAGCCGAGAGCTGGTCGTCCACTAATTGTGATCAGTTTACATCCACAGCAACAGGAGTTTGTAAGTTGCTGCACTTGCTGCTCAGACTTATTGTAGTCCTGGGTTTTTGCCTTAAACCGCTGCTGCTATTTGTCTAGTTTTTGTTGAATTTTTATTGACTTAGTTCTCTAGCTGTATGAGAAAAACATTGCAGAAACTTTTGGAATGTGTGTTTGATATTGGTTACCAGTTTTTTGTACTGTTTCCGTTGCCTGACCAGCAGATTCAAAGCAGCACTTGCACTCTCTAATACTAAACAAACATTTATTGAAATTTTTTACTGTAAAAACTAGTTTAAAATATGCAGTAGTAAGTTAGTAAGTTGCAAGCAAGTTCGATGAATTTTCATCAGGGTTTGTTCTCAGCTAGGGAAAGGCTTGAGTTAAGAAATTGTATTTTTTTGCTGTGGACTTGTCCTTGATAAGTGGATTATCCAAAGGGACATTCTGTGCTTTGATTTTTTGCCTAAAACGGGTAAAGCACAGTGGCTGGAAACTATTAGATTATGTTAGCAACAGGACAGTTTACAAATTTAATTACAGTCACTGACATTAAACTCATACATTTGCCACCTGCTTGAAATACTATGTAGTTATTACAAATTGTCGATGTTCGTTGTCATGTTTGGTTCGCAGGGCAAGCATCTGGAGTCTGTGCTGATGTCGACTGCTGACTATGAGGTCTGGCTCACCACTGAACTGCTGCAGCAGGAAATGGAAGACTGTGAATTCTCATCACAAGTTCTGTTTGAATCTGACACTCTATCACTCTGCCCATCTCAGGCGGAAACTCAGCCGATGCAGTTTGACAGTTAATATACGTTTTTCACTTATATTTCTTGATTCACACCACTTTCATCTAAGGATGCTCAGACAGATAATTTACTCTCCGGATATCCATTTATTGGATAGTAAATTATCCGGATAAATATCCGGATATCCGGATACCAATATGGCCGTGTTTCTGGTGTAACGATTTTACTGAAGTGGGACTGAAGTCAAATAAAATCATAAATTCATAATGGGGAGGAGCAGATAGCCTAAAGTCACGGAAGTATAACCTAATGGTAGCACGTTCATGTCCGGCCCACGTCTGTTCGTGTTTCAATGCTTGAGTGTAAATATTTTACACTGTTTAGTTTTACTCTGCATTCATGTATGTTGGGTTCATCTGTTCATAGCAAACTGTCTATATTTTGGATTACTCGTATTAATGTACAGAATTTTTGAAACTAGCACAGAAGTATTTCGAAAAACTGCATGAATTGAATGAGCAACCATATTAACGGATAATTAAATGGATATTCTGATATCCTGAGTTATCTGGATAATAAATTATCCGTATTTATCCAGATATCTGTGAGCATCCCTACTTTTGTCCCATTGACAACAGCTGCGGTTTATGTGATCGCTGTGTTGTTAGCTGCATGAGTCATTGATCAGTAACTATATTCATTAAAATTGCTCCACGAGAAGATTAGTTACATGTCCATTCTAGTAAGGGACGGGGCTTGTAGGCTGAGGCTGCTGATTAGCCCATAAGCCATCCTCAAAAGGGGCACTAGGGGCTGCGTTACTTGTGGAGCATGGCTCATTCCGTTCTTTAGGCGGAGACCATCCCATGTACTGTCTTCTGAAAATCACTTGAAGTCTTCTCTGTGTTGGTAAGGTTTAACGTACACCTTGGTGTTGATGGTTGATGTGTTACTGTCAGTGATATGGTGTTGTTTGTCAGACGTCAGTCAACATTCGTCAGCATCAACCCTATCGACAAAGAACTGTGCTCGTTTTCGGCAGTTTCAGGAGAAAGTTGATGAGGCTGGGCTCATCATTTTTGTCTTGTCTAATGATTTTGCCAAATCTTGCTTCACTCGTAAACAGGTTAATAAATGATTAGTATTTATTAAACTGTTTACCCCTTATATTATAATTGTATGTTCCTTCTGTTCATGCAGACTTTTTGATTCATTGATTGTGCTTTTTGATTGTAGTCTGCTTTTAAATTTTTTATTTTGAATATCACACATTTTCTATTCATGGTATGCTGCTTTGTAGATCCTTTTCTTAGTTAAACTTCAGATAATGAACAAAACGGTGGTGTTAGTTAGCTGTGACTAATTATTTTATCACAGATAATGCAGGTTTATTATTTGCACAACGTTACACTTGTTGACATGTGTATGTATTTATAGGTATTTTACTGTGAACATCGTAAGCGTGTTATCCCAGTCTGCTATGAAGACATTCATATGCCTGGCTGGATGTCAATGCTCATTGGAACCAGTGTCTTTGAGGTTTGTAGTTTGATGCACTATTGCTCTGTGCAGGCCCCGGGAGGTGTAGAATGGACAGATGGCATAAAAAGTCTCTAAACTGGGCTTTAGTTTTATTTAGTTTAGTTTATAAACATATTAGTAGATTTCTTGCATCGTTGTTTGAATTATTTTGTGCTGTACTTAGTAGTTGTAGTTATGTTAGTTAATATTAGCTAAGTGTTTAACACTAGTAAAGAGATTGGCTGGGAACGTAGTCTCCAAAATGACCTATAATATGTCAAGCAGAGACATTAAACACTACTCAACTGAACTCAATTAATGCAATGGTGTCACTTCAGTTTTCAAATTGCATTTTATAACATTTGTTGCACATATTTTGGCCCCTTTCAGAACAAAACAGGGAATTTCCTGCAATATAATGCAATGTTAATGTTGTAATAAATGAAATTTCTCGTAGTTGTGCAGTCCTGTTGATTTTGCGTTGTCTTCAAGGCGAGATACTGTTGAGATCTCTGGTTCAGATTACATGGTTTGCAGTGGTCATGAGTCACTGGATGTTGAGTGTTGATATCAGTTGCACTGGTGATGTGCAGGACGCAAGGGCAGACAACTTTGAGGAGTCGTTGAAAAAGCGAGTACGTTCTGCCCTCGACCCATCACTACAGACCTCGAGTCAAGAAACCAACAAAGACATATTGTCGTCTTTGGTAAGAAATATTGTATTTGTGTTATTTCTTATTAGCATGGTTTTCACTGTTGACACAGAACACTAAGGGCTGAGTGTCAGAGTGTCCGGATGTCAAAAATTACAAATGACGGCTTTACCCGGTCTGGCACAGGATGTTTTATAGCTATACCCATATGGCAACAGTGGACGTCAAATGGTTACAAAACGAGGCAAGGTGGGAATAAGGTAGCATGATGTTGGTGACATTGAGAGATAAGATGTCTCAAGTTGTTTGACCAAACCTTTAGAGGTGAAATTTATTTTGATTTGCTTGATACTTTGATCACCATGTGAGTCTTACAGTGAGTTGGTGAATCATATCCAGTTGGTGAATGGCTGTAAGCCAAAAGCTTCATCTTTGTGCCAACAAGAAATAAATTTGAAGGTAATGGAAAGGCTGAAAAGTCGTTCAATAATAGGCCTACTGAATACTTCTAACATGAGTTATTATGCATAACTGTCATTAGTTGTCATTCGCTGCCCTGACATTAGTTTCTGATGCTGATGTAGGTGACGACATTACGTGAGCAGATGACGACCACTGATGACATGTTTGCATCTGATGGAAGTGAGGTATTATGTCAAGTCGATGTTTCTCTTCAGAATTATGCTTCATACCATATTTCCTTTGTCCTTGCTGTCATTGTGATAGAACTTTTGTAGAGTGCTAGTTATATTACTGAATCAGTATAAAAGAGAAATATTCAACACTCTGGAGATGCATTCATCCTTGTTCATAGACTCTTTCGGCCACACTTCAGTGTCATTCATCTCTGTTCATTGCTGTCTGTTACATTTCATCTCAGTTACTGTCAGTGGTCTTCACTCTTCAGGTCTTGCCATGTGTGAATTATCTTTTGTTCTTTTTTTGGCCTGAAATGTCTGCGTGTCTGGTACATATCTGGGAGAATTACCTCTAGTTGAACACTTAAGAGTAGTACGTTTCAACATCCTAATCGTGATTCTCTCTCTCGTTAGAAACTCATCATAAACTATTTGTTGTTTGTTTGCTGGTGTGTGTAGCTTACATTGCTGAAGGTACGAGTTGGGTGTGTGTGGTATGACGTTCAGTTGTTGTGTTACAGGTGTCAGAGAGTCGTAGTTCATTGGGTCGTGTAGTATATGTTTACATATCTGGGAGCACCATGTTTTATTGTGCACAGTCAGAAACCATTTGCAGGTTGGTTGCTATTTACTACATGTGTGTCGTAAAGATCTTACTTTGACGTAACATTTATTGTGATTATATCTCATAAGATCACATAAGTTTGTGTATTGTCCTTACGGCACTTAATGTGCTTTTATGTGCTGATGTATTGTAATCATTTATTATCGTTTGAAAAATGTCGAACTTTCTTTTCCAGCACTTTAGTAGTAACTCAAATTATGTAGGCCGCTATAAAAATTTGACCGACTGATTGAATCATCAGTGACTGCAAAATGTCACAGTAAAGTTGTTTCTTTGATTGCTTATCTCTTAGCAACATTACTTGACTTTGTTGAGTAAAAAATGAACGTCTGGTAAATATTGTGCTTTGTCGGAGACATATGACCTCAATTTCAGATTGGTCAGATCAGTTCCTTAAGCATGGGACAGGTATTAAAGATTAATTATGTTATACATATGTATTTATAGCACTCAACTTATGTTGCTGTTTTTCCTGTTGTCAACTTAGATCAGTTGGTGAGCAGCTGGCAGCGATGGATCAGGTTCATGTTGTCACGGGTGGTTTCTACGGTGTCGGAGACGTCATCGGTCGCAGTTACCATGAGAAACGCTCTCAGTTAGGACGACCAAGCAACATCTGGCATGTCTTACCGAAACGAGACAGTCAGGTACACAAACATCATTTCAGTTCACAACTAGAGTACTTCGAGGCTGGTAACTTGTGGGCCCAAAATGTGGAATTTTGGGGTTTGACATTTTCCTGGCCATTTGGCATTAAAAAGTCGCAGGTTTGGCATTTACGTGTGGATGAGTTGGCAACACACAGAGACATACGTACTATATGTACATACAGATAAATGATATCAATAAGCAGTGCTGGTAAATTCAGCAGATATCACAAATATATTCTGATACTTGTTGTAGAGTGAGGGTAAAAGTCTGTTGGAAAGACCTCATCTCTTGCCACAGTCCTGCTTATCAAAGTTGTTCATCTGTGTCCAGCAGCTGAATTTGCTGTTTTCGGTACTGCCTTGTGTTAATGGACATTTTGACTCACAGTGCAGCATGGAGACATCATCTGCACTCTGCCTTTATGCTGAACATTTTCCTATCCTGCTGATGTAATGAGTCAGTGATAGCCTCCCTGAGCATACAGCGGGTAACGATCATTTGCAGTGAGCATTCGACCTACGTCCTGTCCAGTACCAGTCCAGTATTATACATCACTGGACCACTGTGTTCCCACGTACTTGTAAGGGTCTATGTCAAAAATTACAAATGACTGCTTAACGCGGTCTAACACAGGGTGCTTCATACCTGTACCCATATAGCAACAGTGGGCATCAAAGGGTTAAGAGTATTCACAGTTAATATGAAGTTTTGTCACTTGAATTGTCAAACTGTGTTCTACTGTTTACACCTGTTGCTGTTTATTATGGCTTAGTGTGCAATGCTGTAGGACTACTCTCGGAAGTGTAAGCAGAATGCTGACAAGTCATTTGCTCCGCTGTCTTACGGTCGGACTCTGTTTGTTGGTGAAAGCGTTCGACAGCGAGAACAACTCACGGCACGAGCTTTTGATGTCTGCATTGTTGTTGAAGGTGAACTTTTCACCTGAGCATCATACGATTCATACGTCATTGCAGAATGTGATATTGTGCTGTCATTGATACCACTTTTTATTACTGTTTCATAATTCTCACTGGTAGATGCTATTACTTAGGCAGTATGTTGAGTGGACTTGAGAGAAGTTAAGCGTGCAAGGTTGCACAGAAGGTGCTTTTTGCAGCGACAGATTTCCGTGGAGACTATTGATGTTGTTGAGTAATTTGACTTAAAGCACTAAACTAAGAAACATTATGGTAATATAAACAGTACAGAACAAGATCAGGTGTGAACAATGTCAGGTGACATTGTGTCCATCACACAGTTCTGCAGTGTGATGGTGCTAACACATTGTAATGTTTTTCACCAACGTTTCAGGTCTAAAAGGGTTACAATAGTAGTGTATTAGTGAGTGTACATTTGTAGCATACGACTTCAGACTTTCAGTGCTTACTGGTATTTTTTAATTTTTTGTTTTTCCTATTTAAGTTTTATTTTCTGGTCATATGATGTGGACTAAGCTAGACAGTTATATTGACAGGTGGACCGGGAGCAGCTCATGAAGCTGAGCAGTTTGCATGGAATGATCACGTCGTTGTTCCTGTTAAAAGCACTGGCGGAGCTGCTGGCGGAAAATTCAATGTCCCACGGAAAATATTTGAGGTATGCATTACTGTACGAACGTTTCTGTTTTGTGTAAAGGACGTACCATAACAGCTGCATTTGTATTTTGATGTATTTACATTAGTGTCTTCACTTTAATATTTCTTAGTAATTTCGCAGCTGCTCGAGTATCGTTAAAGCAGTTGTTTCGTGCTACATTATTTTTGTATTTTTTCAGTTAACTTTTGCCATTACAAACATGACTTAGACATATTGGGTTTATTTTCACTTGACGTTCAATGTAGCTGGTCCAGCTGCTGTGTTGTGTTGTGATGTGTCTAGTGGAAGCTAGGGAACTAGATTGTTTTTTGAGAGTAATAACACATTGCTGTACTATCACACTAATTCTGAGCTCAAAACTGGTGAAGCTGGTACCATGTACATAACTATACAGTTAATGATTATTAGAACTGCACTTTCTTTTTGGCTGAACAAATTCTGTTTTTATTCCTTTATGTCGACTGCTCATTGTTCTCATGAAGTGATAACTATTCATACACGTTTATTGATATTGCAGCATTAAGTGTGCAGTAAAACTTAACAAATGTAATGAAACAACACTGTTCAATGCAACTAACATAATAAAAACCTGCAAACAATATGTACAACTACGGTACTGAAAATTTCTAAAGCAATATAGAATGATTGAGTTTTGAAATCTGTTTGTGTTTGCTTTATTGTACTCAAAAAGTCTAGTTTTCCGGAGTTTTACAGTACTGTCTCGCTTTGGTGGCAGTAAACTATTTGGAGTTGTTTGGTGTCTGCTGTTCTGTGAAGGTGCCGGCTGATGTCAATCCTACTGACTGGTCAGTGCTAGCTGACAGCAACGCATCTGCAGATGACGTTGGCTTAGCGGTAACTAACGTCATCACCAGCGTACGTGCTCGACTGTCTCTTGAATCTCCGTCGGTGTCAACAGCTTTGGACTCAACGATTCCAAACTTTGCAGCATCGACCACGGAGTGTGTGACGTCATCGGACCATGTTGACGACAGCTAATGTGATCGTCAGGAATTGTCTTAGAGTGATCAGTCAGCGAATTAAAAACTGTGACCATCAGAAATGTCTTGAGAGTTTATCAGTTCAAGTAAATTAACCAAGACTATTTCTTACGTCAGTCCATTTACAGTTATTTCACACCAATCAGTAATTGAAGCTGAGAGATGTATGATTTGTTGCTGTGATGCATGTTGATATGCTCTGTAGTATATGCACTTACATGTAGCTAGCTGGAGAGTGTTCACTGCCTGGTTTTTTCTTGCTGACTTAATGCGACTGCTGTAACTGGCGTGTTTTATGTGCTGGCTGCTGACCATGAAGATGTTTCCATAGCCACCTTATGTTCAAGTCAACTGACCAGCCTGCAGTGTTAATAACCCGGTGACAGTCAGTTAGTCAGAAAATGTCTTTGCAGTCCGAGATTTCAGTCTTTGTGCTTTGTTCTGAGATCATAGTTGAATTAATTTAATCGTGTGTGAAATGATGATGTGGTCGAGATTTTGAAGGGGATGTTAATGCTTGATGGTAAGTTTTGGCTGCAGAGCATCGCACGGGTAAAAAGTAGAGTAATAGATTGTGAGAGAATGTCATCAACTAACACAATGCAATATGAACTGAGTCTGACCAATGATGAGGATGACATGATCAAGAGGTAATCTCATTTCATGTCATGTGATTTGTGCTGAAGTAAGGAAGATTTGGGTGGTTAAGTGGGGCTAACGACTTTCAAAGCTACGACCTCAGGCACAGAGCTCATAACGGATCACTACCCAATCATGATGGACTTCACGTGGACTCGAACTTTATTTCATGAATCATATTAAAGACATGTACTGAACGATATGCCATATCAATCAGTCTGTCCGCCTACCTATCTCTAAATTTGTAGTAGGCTAACTGGTCTTTCACTGCTGTATACCACCGTTACACTTACGTAAACCAAACAGACTCATTATTACTATATATTGCGAACAACACTAGATAATAAGAAGATAATAAGAAGTTCACAAAATCCAATGTTGTAGTTATTTACTATTTCTTTTATACATATATTGTAACTGTAACTGCAGTCTGACAGTTACTGTAATAAAGATTGATTGAGTTGAGTCGAGTGTGGAACAGTGGTCAAGTTGTGCATGTGACTGGCGAGTACGTTGTATGTGACTGCAGTTGTTTTTTGATGTGTTGTTATATCTTGAGCTAGACTCCTGGAGAGTATGAGATGACATCATCATCAGTGTAATGTGAACTGTGAAAGACGTATCTTTTCATCCAGTAACGACTTAACGATTTATTGCTCTGATGAAGACGAGTGAAAGTAAAAGCACATTTGTTTTTAAAATCTGATAGTTATGCTGTGGATCAAATGTCTCTGTACAGTTTATATCACAGAAATTTATATATGAGGTCATCTTCCAGCTGAGTGTTCTGATCTGTGAGTCTTGGACTTGGTGTATTGTCATGCAGTGTTTTAAGCACTTGGTGTACTGTAGAGGAATACACTTAGCAGATAAATAACATAACTGGTAATATGTATTGAAATACTGTGTAGTTGTGTGAATTGATTGTTTGCTTTCTGTTCTGATTTTCCTGTTACAAACACTATCTTGTTCTGGCTGCTGTTAAATCAACACAGTAGAACATATACTGATCAATTGTGTAGATTTTGATGTCGCTTGCCAAAATTTTTATACAGCTTCTAATCTCAAAAATGTCTTCACTAATATTCGTCTTAAATGACTAATTTCTTTAATTTTACTGCTGTTTTAATACATATCGGTTAATCATCAGTCTATTAACTGATCAGGATGGAATGAGAAAAAAAGGCCGAGTATCATCTTGTACCATCTGCCGCTGGAGAAATGGGATAGCGACCATCAACCAATTTGTCTGTAGCAGATAGGTGAGGTTCAATTTCTGTGATTGCCATTCGTCTATACAAGTGTTGCACCAGTCATGTCTTGGATCCGTATGACCAGGATCAGCCTGGAAAGTTTATATTACCTGATGAATTTATACATATGTGTGTATGTGTGTACCGGTATTGGGTGTAATAGAGAGGTATTTAAGAGTGAAGAATTTTTGTTTGTTTTTTGTGCATAATTTCATTTGTGTGTGCTGTTGTTTGATGGCATTCAATATTCTGTTACTTTGTTTGCCATTAACTGCAGTGTGTGAAATAGGGAAGTACTTTTGGGGTTCACTAATTCTCACCCACGCACGGCAGCACTCATGCACGGGGGTTCAGGGGTCTAGATTCTGAACCCGCTCCGTACCTTCTTTGCTTGTGCAATTAACCTTATTGTAACATGTTTTAATACTGTAAAATTATAATGATGTTCAATTTCATTACAAAATAAACTATTGTCAGTTATGACAATATTGTCTCGACTTACTGATCACCTTGTCTCCCATGGTCTTCTCAATCCTCACCAGTCTGCCTACTGCAAGCATCACTCAACTGAAACAGCCCTACTGTATATCCATGATCATCTCATCAATGCC
>Ga0056129_1000286_pt1 | contig 12026 bp, 6 predicted proteins | sample WorMetLIZISLAND1_FD_71118 | JGI IMG/M metagenome (GOLD analysis project Ga0056129, IMG submission 71118) | Marine gutless worms symbiont microbial communities from Max Planck institute for Marine Microbiology, Germany - Olavius loisae LIZARD... ...
CGCTCGCACACGGTCACCTATCCAAGTACTAACCGGGCCCGGCGTAGAGTAACTACGTTGATCGAGACCAACGCGTTACCGCTAAGCCACGATACCAACCATTAAAGGCCAAATCGGGGCCCTGGAGATCAGGGGGTATGAAAAGTTGCGATTTTTACTGCAAAAGGCACATACTTGCGTGAATCCACGTCGATTGAGCCATTTTGCGTGAAAATCGGTTGAGGGGTCTGACGGTCTAGGGCTGTGGGGGGAAAAGTCAGAAAGTCACGCGAGGCTCCCATAGGAATGATGTGTCGCCGTTAACACAGGGCTTGCGCTACCGCGCAGCCTGTGATAGAATTGTGTAGAGATCCGAATCAGAAAAAACTTTTGAATAAAGCTGCATGCTGGCTAGCAATCAAATACTGTACGCACAAGTTGCTTGCCTAATAAGACTACTGATTAGACTCATACGGTGCCAGCCTGTTGTTATTTGTCCAAATTTTCGTATTTCATTTCCATTACTTTGTTTATTAGTTGTTAATAAATATTATATAGAACGTTGGGCAATGACCGTCATTATACTGTAGAATAAGCCTAGATTCTAGCGTGTAGGTGAATAAACAGATCAGATCGAAAATACCACATATTAGCGCACATCATTTTGATGTTTGGATGGCTTTAAACGATTCTTGACAACAATTCTTTTCATCCGTTACTAGTGTGACCAGCGCATTAGAGGTTTTCAATGGGATGCGCTATATAAATCTACGCTTTACTTACTTACTTACTTACATTTTCAGCTCGAGCGAGAGACTCATACGCACATTATAGACAGTAAACGCTTTCATTCACCTGTCCGCTAAATGCATTCCGTATAACACCGTGTACATGAAAGCAGAACATTATAAGCATCTTAAATAACTGTTCGGCTAGGGACGACAAGACTTCACTGACACCGCTCAATCTGATACATCACGCACATGAACTACTGCAAGTTCTGCGTTCAATCGTCATTGATTTCTACTGATCCGGTAACGCAGAAGAGCAGCTGATTGTCCTGGTTGGTGACGTTTGCCGAAATTCTGAAGTTTCCCTGCAGCACCACACACACACAGCGCAATGTACTATTCACTGCACAATGGAAAACGCAGATACGGAAAATGATTGTAAGTACGAATCGAATCAGGACATTATGCAGTGATGGAAATGCAAGTGCTGAGAACCTAAGTACGAGTTCGCAGGGGTGGAAAACGCAAGTATTGAATTGCAGGGCTGGAAAACATAAGTATAGGTCTACGCACGTGTAATACAGTTTGTGGAGATTAATAACGGAACTGACACCAATTGCACGGTAATAAGGCAACTTTAACACACTGGGGCATGAAACATCACCATAAGCTGTCACAGCAGTGGCTGAAGCTGTTGTATTGCTGTATGGCAGTGACTTGTGCTGTCATCAACAGCGTCACATTCATACCCATCAGTTGAACTTCGGTATCATCGTTTTGATTCAACGGATAAGTTACATTATCACAGCAGTGACTGATGACGATTGCACGACAAGCTTGGCAGCCTTGATGCGTACAACAACTCCTGACTTATGCAGTGATTTTTTATTTGTCATAGCCTATACCAATACTTATTTGGTGGATTGTCTGCCAGCTACTGTATGATATTTGTCATGTTCGCGTCAAGATCGCTCTTCTCGTTTCCATGATTACGATTTTCAGCCCTGCAGATGTCTACTTGCGTTTTCTGTAATTACGTATTCCACCCAACGCACTTCGGTACTTGCGTTTTCGATACTTGCACTTTCCACCGTGGAAAATTCCAACGTTGTAAATGTCGTACTTAGGTTTCCGTACTTGTGTATTCCATCCCCCGGTACTTACGTTTTCCGCACTTGCATTTTCAGTCGCCCCGGAACAGGTTTGATGTCAATGGACCACCTACAGGAAACTGCCCACTGTGGATCTTACGGTCACATGACCGCTGACGTCACGTGACCCAAAACGGTGACACTATAACCCTGTGGTAAAATTTGTACAACTGTTGACCAACAACGGTTCTACGTTTTGAAGAAAGAACGTTAATTGCAAAATAGAGCACAACAATGGGACAGATACCTTGTTCCATAGAATGTATTGCTAGATGAACAAGAAAACGTATCAACTTGCTCACCGATGGAAGTGGCATTGTCGGCTGGACGACGTAGTGCAACTGATTGAGCTTGATGCTAACTGTTATACAAACACATCAAATCACACCATCAGGCAAGTTTTCTACCATTATTCCACTGTCACACTCAATCGTACACTAGACGGACGTTGCAAGGTGATTTCTTCCTCTGTGTGATCCCATTCCAAATACACAATATTTATATTTCGTTTTACCTCGCTAACATGATATAGAAATAAACCAGAACACAATCATAGGCTGACACAGATAACAGATTAGCAGAGCATAAACCAGCTAAATGTGAATTATGCACGTACATCCTTCGGAGATCGGACATTGGAAATACGGCAGAAATTTCTTCACGATTTTCTGAACATCAGCACATCGTTGATCGCGGCAGTCGTGATAAATTGGAGACGGAACGTTGTTGAGCCAAACCGTCACGCAGTTCATTCCGTGTGTAAATGACTTGACTATAAACAGCGAAAACAAACACCTTCATCTACTCGTATCTGTTATTGTTGCTTCGTTGTAGGTCATCATTTAAACTTCATATTTTATTTTGAAAATAGAGACACGAACAATTGAAAGCTAGAAAATCACAAGATCATCAGAGCTGGCTGCCAATAGGCTAGAACTTTACCAATATAAAGATATAAAATGCAGTACAGATCAGAAGCAACCAAATGTGCAGTTCACAAATCAACAAGTAGGCTACACGGTTATCAAAGTCTCAGTTCAGTAAGTATTAAATAAGTAATGTTTAATAAAAAGTGACAATTGCACATCATATAAAATGGACTAGAATAAACAGGAAACGTTAGAAAGAGGCTACTTTCACATTCTTATCTGCACACTGCTCGGTGGAATGCTAAGCCATCAAAATTAATTTGATCGCCGTATATTAACATTACACTAACAACAACTAAAGGCCAGTCGGCTGTAAATCAAAACCTGTAAATTTTGGGAATAATTTAATAATAGGCCTATGACAGTTAACAGGACACCGTATTTCGGTGACGTTCACTACGATGGCGCCTAAATTTCGACACCAAATTCACAGACTCGACAACTACAGAGCACAGCACTCTGTCTCTACACTTATTCTTTGCGAAGTCACGTTATGAGTAATTAATGTTGTATGAAAGTGCAACAATATACTAGAATGTTGACAATTAACGTATGTTTACAAATAGTCATTTACATAGGCTACGATAGTTAAGTTATAAGCGATCTTTATGCCTATGAATCATCTGGCTGGTAAACCTATCAGACAGTGACCACATGTGTTTCGCTCTTGGTGTAGCAGATAGGTGATCACAATCGAACATCAAAATACTGTATAATCAATTAATGCAATGTATACTGACGAAAATTCAGGCCGACGTCCAAAGTGAGCTGGACTCCAGGTCGAATTACACGCGGTGACCAGCTGAGCTTGAGCTGTGACTCTGGTGGTCCTAGAAACACATGTACTCTCAGTGTCAGCATAGGGAGGTCGATCAGTGAATAAGCAAAAGTAGCATAGGACAACCCCTTCATCCACTCATACCCACGACATCAAACTGGCGTGAGGGACCCAAGATAATTTCTCCTTCTGACCACATCTACAATTTTCGACCTTGTCGACATTCTTGCTGTCTAACCATTAAGACTCTAGATTGTCGGAATTAACAGTGTGCATTTAACAGACAGATTCAGATGCCTACTATGCCATTTTCACATTTTATGGTTGCGTTTTGTCAACTGTTTGTTGTTAACGAGAGAATAGAATGATAACAGTGTACGAAGCTCGGCAATTTTGAAACACTGTTTACATAAATAAGTAGCAGATTACGTGCTTTATAGTACACAGCCGTACCGCAGCTGACAAGTCGTCCCGTATCATCATCACTACTGACTTCGTTGTGAAATCTGTTAACTAGATTGACAGACGAGTTCGCCAGCGTCAGAAAGGTTGACAGCATCACGACAAATGTAATCCAGCTTACGCGGTCCATGATTATCTTGTTATAGCCTACAATGGAAATACAATATCACACTCTTAAAATATAAAAAATGAAGTACGGTTCATTGTAAAAAAAACAGTGCAGTTCTTTTGATAATGAAGTCAATATTCCACCTACTGTTGTCCATGGTTTTGTTATCTCGTTCAACAAACTGAGTTTGCAGAACTGACATTGGCGCTAAATTGCCGGAATTTGGCCGAATTCTTCGGTAGATATTATATTGAGGCTTACTCGGCATAAAACGGATTAACATGTAAACGATCAGGAAATGCAATAAGGCCGAGTATAGGCTAGACTAGGCATGATTGACACTGTTAAGGTTGTATAGATATTATAACCCCTGGATAACGCTTCCGAGACCGAGAGGTGATCAGGGGCGGATCCAGCAGGCGAGTGCTTTGCTCGAGCCTATAACAGAGGTCTGGGGCAAAGCCCCGACTGGGGTCCATGGTCAAGGGTCAGAGGTGCAACCCTTCCCCTTTGGATCCGCGCCCGGCGATTGCAGCGAACATAATGGCCATTTTGTCTGTAAAAGTGAGAAGCTCTGCTTCAGAACTTCAACCACTGTGCACTGTTTTGTTTGTTTTAGTTTCTGGCTACGTGTGCTAGATTAAGCTGTATACTCAGCTTTCGAGTCCGCGTTAAACTCCACTATAGTATCGTATCGTATCGTAACCATCAGCTGGAAAGCTCAACGCGCTAATTTACTTAATTTACTAACTTATTTTTACTGCACTCTCTGTGGCCAGGCGGAAAGGAAGAAGCGCGAAATGGAAAAGAACTGCAGGAGGATAAATGAAGCGCACCTGTAAAGAGAGGGATTCTAAATAATGGTGTCTTTGTCAAACTGTTAACATAGTTTCGTAAACTATAGTAATAACCTCTATTTCCAACAATGGGCGAGGGCATAGATGAAAGTTTTATATTTGGCTTTCTTCTAGTTGGACCTGTGTTTGTGTTGTGTTACTATCATTTTTTTTGTTTAGGGCAGTGTTCAGTATTTCGGTCTCACTGTCCTGTCCTACTGTATGTTTAATTGTATTGCAAATTGCTTGTTTATTATTGGACGAATAAAGACAGATAGATAGACAGATAGAAAGTTTTGACTACGTTTCTGACGACTAGCTGGACTTGCAAGTTGCAAATAGGTTGTTTGCTTAGTCACTCTGGCTACTTCCTGGTTATTACAACTGAATACTGTCGCGTATCAGCAACACAACAACGGGTTGAACACAACATTCAGGTGCCGTGCTGATCTCACTGATCGCATGTGCTTACCGAAAACCAAGAAAATACAGCTATTCTGTGGCACAGTCACACGAACTAGTCAACTGCAGATTGTATGAGCATTCTGAAAGTTATTTCCTGTTTCAGGCCAATAGACATTCCCATAGGCCATAGGCTATAATAGGCTCGCCGGTAACTGCCTACGCAATTAACTGGCGCTGGCGAGTGGCGAATGGCGATTGCTAGCTCGCTCGCTAGTCTGTGCGGGCGGGATTGGCATTCATTGCAGGAGGGGCTACTGAACAGTGCTTTCGTTATGTATGGATCCTTTCGGAAGATATTTGTGGTCAAAGTCGAAAGTTGTCGAAAATCACGAAAAATTTTGGACGTTTTTTGGCCTCCCAAATTTCTCAGGGGGGCATCCCTTGCAAAATTAGTGTCCACGTTATCACCCCGACCTCGAGCCACGTCCCCAAAGTTATAGGCGCAAACATGCTGAATTTTAAGCCCAATTTTAAATGTTCGCCCTTAAAATTGTTTGGGGGAACCCCGACCCGGTTTGTGATGTGCGCTAGAAAGCCTTGGTGAATCTCTAGCGCGTGTAAAAATTTGAGGGGGCTAGCACCCCTAGGGGCCGAAATATAGGCCTAGTATCTCGAAAAAGTCGATTTGGGTGGGTCCAAACTCACATGTCCTACTTTCTGGATAGTGGACCAAAGTTTACCGGACTCCTTTCGCCGAACGCGGCAGGAATCGTTCTCGATCACATATCTTTCCGATTTTGGATATCTTGTCTGGTTCCGAAGATATTCGCGAATCGCGATCAAAGTCGGAAGTATTGTAAAATCGCGCCAAATTTTGCATGTTGTTGGCCCCAAAATTTTTAGGGAGGCCCACCGAATTTTATAGGCGCGCATGTTGATCCACCCAACTGGATTTTTTGGGAGACTACATTTCGGCCCTTACGGGGTGCTGTGCCCTCAAATTTTTACACACCTTACAACCCCCAAAATTGCATTTCCAGTCGGACTTGGGGGCACCGAGCGGCCTCAAGTTGGGCTCTGCCCCATATTTCTAGTTTGCATCTGGGTCGGTGCGCTTGCGACGCTGCTATTTATGAGGCTATTGAAAGCCGCGCGTAAGGTACTGGAGGAACAGTCTTCCATGTACACGCCACTTCTATCTGCTTTATCTTCTATCATCGGAAACCTCACCGTCCGGTTCGATATAGAAACATACGATTTTAGAATACTGGACCATTGTAACTGTACCTCTGTCTCGCACCGTTTTGAGATTCAGCGAGTTATTGTCCGAAAATCGCGTAATTTCCATTCGACAATACGTTTTGTCGTTTTCACACAATACCATGGCAACGTGTGACGGACGGACAGACGGACAGACGGATTGCCTCATCTACATCGCGTGTGCATGTATGAATGCGGACAAGCGATAAAACTTTGTCACCAGCGCATAAGTCCAGGTTGGAAGACACGAATTCATACTACAGTTATAGCGAATAGTTGATAATTACATATTTACCATTTTAAAACCATTAACTTAAGAAACATCTTTGTCTTGTTGTTGACATTAAACAATCAAAAAATGTCAAAATCAACAACAGCAGCGGGTCCTGTCTCTTTCGATGTTGTCATCAATCGCAACCCGCCGCGGTCCGCAAACCACATGCTGTACACCTCTACAATAACTCCCAGAACTTCGAAATACAATAACAAATCGACATATCAACTGTCATTTATATATTGTCTTAGGTTAGCTCTGTACAAGTCATCTAACCAATACGTAGCTCTAAAGTGGCCAAACAGCACGGCGATTACTAGTTACAGCTACTCACGAAGACCGAGATATTAACCCGTTGACGGCTTACGCCCACTGTTGCCATATGGGTACAGCTATAAAGCATCCTATGCCAGAGCGGGTTAAGCCGACATTTGTAATTTTTGACATCCAGACACTCTGACGCTCAGCCCTGAGCGTCAGAGTGCCCGGATGTCAAAAATTACAAATGACGGCTTAACCCGATCTGGCATATGATGCTTTATAGCTGTATCCACATGGTAACAGTGGGCGTGAAAGGGTTAATCTGTATATTTGAACGCTGATCCGTGACGTACACAGAAACATTAGACAGACGCACATCAAGTCTCTCAACGTTCTGAAATCTATAAACTAAAATTTATATCAACACAAATTGCAACGTCAATAACAACACTTATGCATTGTAACATCTGGGCTATTCTCGACCCATTAAAAACGTTAACAATGATAAGACACGCTGGTGAGCGAAAGTCCACATAGGTCTTTATTGCACAATGTGACTCCAGAAACAAAGGTTTACACATTTGAGCATCATAAGAGTGGCCATTGCTACACGAAACTTTTGTTCACACATAAACGCAAGAATAAAATACTTTTAATATGAAGAAATAACGTCAAACAGCAGGGCCGAAAGATTAACGCACTCGAGAATCAGGAAGTACAAGAATAATACACCAACCAGTCACTAAGAACGGTACGAAATTAAATGTCGTTGAGAAAATGCGATGTTGAGCAAGATTTTCTCATATCTCAGCGGTGCAACAACTAACTAGCCAAGTGCTAGAACGTGAGGTCAGATCGACTGACGTTTTAGCACTTAGCAGACCACTTTATGTCATCGCCGCTGTTCTTATGTTCTTATCGTCGGTTTATTTTACCCTTCGAAAACGTAAAAGTGGTCAGCAGCAGCATCTGTAACATCGCGAACGAATTATTTCTTAGGCCTACACGACGCATAATTTTAGAGGGCCATGGCATAGTCCACATAACTGGTAATAGGCCTAATAGTCGAAAATAAAATCGTGTCGCTGCAGCGTATCAACGAGTTTAGTTAGGATCGGCATCACCCTCGTTTGTCTGGGTTTTACCGCGCGTCAGCCGTGCTAAGCGCAGTAACAGTGTCTGTCCGTCTGTCCGTCCGTCCGTCCGTCACGTTGATGTATATTTTCAAAAATGGCCTGCGATTATGCAATTTTCGCCAAACGGTAGTCCGAACACTGAAATTTTTGGCGATGTAAATGGGAAACGAATACGCTCGGGAATCGCTGCAAGCCGGTTGCTGGCAGCGTGCTGCTCACTGCTGCGGCAGCTCGTTCGTTAGCCAATCGCGTGGCATGATCACGGTTGCCAGCATGATGCCGAATACTGCATAATTTAAGGCCACACCGGGTTTCCTCGAATTATAGTGGCCATTTATCTAAGTAAACATCAGCATTGATTTATAATCGGATTTTATGGCAAGGATTCGATGTCGGTCAAGGATTCGATGTCGGACCGACATCGAATCCTTACTTTGTCGGTCTAAAATATTGTTTAAACAAGCCGGTAGCCGAATTGGCTCGCGCGACTCACTCATCCCCGTATGGCGCGCTACCACAGTAGCAGTCAGATGATTTGAACGATACCCTGTCTAACCCTGTTCATTTCACGTTCCCTCCCCACTTTTAGAAGTATAGGCCCCCTTAACTCCAGCTAGAGGGTCTGGGGAGCGCTGTAAGCTCCCGGAACGCTGCGCGCTGCAAAGCAGATTGTGATTGCTGACCTTGTGAAAATTCCCGATTTTCGTCTGAGAGTGGTCACACCAATGCTTCTTCTCCCAGAGTTCTAAGCTGAATGAGCTGATTTTAAAACATAATCTTCTACGACAGTGAAGGGGTCCACATGGATAGTTGATCCGGGCCCTAGTTTCCGAATGCGACGACTTTGAAGATTGTGACGCCATGAGTATGACGTCACAGTCACGTTACGTCATCGTACGTCACCAATCGACGCGCCGTAAACACTTTCCTATAGGGTCCCTATTGGACACGAACCCCTAAAGGCTAAATCGCTTAGTTTCCGAGATATTTAGCATCAAAGTTTCCGACACACAAACAGACAGACAGACAGACAGCACATACACAGACACGTCGATTGACCATAAGGGTCGCTTAAAGCTTGCAGCGCGCGAGCCAATATCTGATTTAACCGAAAACAACAACGACACACAATCACATCTAGTATGATAGTATACACGCTGTTGTAAGGGCAAGAACGAAATGAATCGAAGCCCCAAATTCGACCACCCACTACGCAGAAACCCCTTAACCGATAGTCATAGAAACTGGTAGAGGTGATTATGTCGTCGACCCCTACCCCATGCAAAATTTTTTTAATGAAAAATCCATCCATGAGTCTTTTCTCCCCGTATGCGCCACTTAGCGCATCGAAGTATCTCGGCTAGTTTTATTGAGTACTCCACTTCTCTGCAGCCGAGGCTCGTGCACCGATTTTTGCGGAAAATACATCAAATAAGTAAGTAACGAATTTATAACGCGCGAAAAACCGGTTTAAGGGTATCAGAGGCAAATGACGTGTTTCTGGCATCGCGAAAACAAACACTAATATCTAGTATCCCCGTTTACCGAAAACCGTCATTTTGGAGGCCGATTTTGACGGACAAATGGACAATTTTCGCCCAAAATCACTTTACAATGCCGCCAGTATGAATGTCGTAATATCGGGACATCTAAGTGGAATATAATCCGATTTCGACAAAATTTTACACGCTGAATCTGAGTGTAGCTGTAATGACAAAGATTTTACGAAAATTAAAATTTTCGAATCCAAGAAGGCATATTGGAAATTATCGTAACTCGGCAGCGGATAATCCGATTTGCAAGAAATTATCTAAGCAAACCCAAAATCCGACCAGAATAACAGTAAATAAACAAAAAATGTTAAACATTAAAAATTCAAGATGGTGGACCGCCGCCATTTTGAAAATCGTTATACGCAGTGTGGGACAAAGACGAAAATTTACCAAAACGCAAAACGCAAAATTTTTAAATTCAAGATGGCGACGGACGCAAATTTAGAGCCAGCAGATTGTCTAATTAGTGTGACATTTTGTCAAAAGTCGCAAAATCTGGCAAGAGTAATGGCAAATTGAATAAAACCTATAACTAAGTTATAGAAATGCAATATGGCGGACGGCCGCCATTTTGAAAATAGTTATATCGTCATATTTCAGTCAAAATGATCCGATTTTGATGAAATTTTTTATGCTGCAGCAGACTGAGACTGAAGTGGAAATTTTGTAACCAAAACTTCAAAATTTTAAAACTCAAGATGGCGGATGAACGCCATATTGGAAAATTCTGTGTTGGCTATAACTCAGTAGCGGATTGTCCGATTTGCTCGAAATATTGTATAATCCGACTAGAATAACGCTAAACTATGCAAATATTGTAAATTTCAAAAATTCAAAATGGCGGAAAGCCGTCACCTTGAAAATTGTTATGTCACCATATTTCAGTGAAAAATATCCGATTCTGATTAAATTTTGAATGCGGAAGCAGACTGGGAAAATTAGGATCCTATGTAACCAAAAGTCCAAATTATTAATTTCAAGATGGCGGACGACAGCGATATTGTAGAATAGATATTTTTGACGATGACTCCACAACGGATTGTTCGTTTTTCGTGAATTTCTATACTTATACGCACATACTGACCAAAGTAATCGCCGAATATAAAAAAAATTCAAATTTCGTAAATTTAATATGGCGGAGGGACTCCATCTTGATAATGCACTACGATAATTTCTGTATCAAAATGAATAATCATAACGATGGTCGAATTACGAAGAAGGCCATCGTCTTCGAACGAATTATTACATACCGCCATTTCTTGGTGAAAAGTCGTCGTGGTAAAAACAGCAAATATTAATGGGAAACTTAACAGTTTAAACTGGTGCATAAAGACTACAGTTAAAAAGGCACGTGCGAAAAGGGTGAAACGGTTCTTGAATTACGTTATTCCAATATCCATTGCAGGAAAGTTCGGCGGCGAATAATAACAAAACGATGGCACGTATGCGTGTGGTACTAGATAGGCTTTGTCTGTGCGGCGTTGCTGTCGACTGCATCATAGGTCTGAACTGCCGGCATCTCCTGCAGTTGAGTTGTCTCCGGCTTGCCTCTGGGGTACTTGGACCAGTTCTCGATGTCCTCAATGGTCTGAGGCAGAGGACGGTTCAGAGTCTCTGGAAGGAATAATGTGAGCAGACCGCTGCCAATTGAGAGGCCGCCGAACAGTAGACCAGGCAGCCACGGCAGGATACGTGTCTACAACAACAACACAGGTACACATGGGGATCTCGCTCAGCTCTGGCCTTGCGGCAGCTGGACAATTGATTGATTGAGTGAGCATGGTTTAACGTCTGCACCAACACAGTATAGGTTATACGGCCGACAGTTTTTACAGGTCTGATGACCCAACCAACAGTGTCAAAGCACTGAAGGAGGGTAGTTAGTCATCCAGACAGGCCTCAGTGTAACCAGACTCACCTCACCGTGTTACAATAATACAACATGCATGCACATATGCAAGAAAATAATCTAACATACACAAAGTAATCTAAGCACAGTGAGTGAACCCAGTGAGATGAAGCCAAATCTGGTAGACAAAACCTGCTCAAATGACTGTGCAACTATAGAAAGCTACACAATAGAGAGAGCAGTTATGACAATATTCCCTCTTGCTCCTGACCAAACCATAGCTCAGATGTGGTCAAATGGAGCTCGAGGGGGC
>Ga0056129_1000287_pt1 | contig 12016 bp, 7 predicted proteins | sample WorMetLIZISLAND1_FD_71118 | JGI IMG/M metagenome (GOLD analysis project Ga0056129, IMG submission 71118) | Marine gutless worms symbiont microbial communities from Max Planck institute for Marine Microbiology, Germany - Olavius loisae LIZARD... ...
TAATTGTATTGGGTCACATGACATGATCGGTCACGTGACCAATTGATTCCCTGTAGGCCATTTCCTATTTGGCAGTTTTTTTGGAATCAAGCCCTTGTCTCTAACGGATTCCAAGATATTCAGCAGTGAATGTGACGCAATGGTTGACATGACATTGGTACGACCTCTATACAAAGGTCAAGGTCATTCATTTTGGTACCACAAATATGACATCCTGTAGGCTGTCAATAGTAACTTTTGCTCCACGACGCACCGTTTAGCGGCCACAATACATAACGTCACAGACAGACGACAGACAGACACAACACTAGCATAAGCGCGACCGTTAGTAGTACGCACGTTACGGTCGGCTAAAAAACCGCAAGGACCACGAAGAAAAAGACTAGAACCAAATAGAGGATATGACAGTCTAAATAAAAATGATTCGAGTTCTTGACATTATCTGGTGGCAGACTGAACGTAGGTTCTTATATCGTGACTGATCATATGTTTGTACTTTTCACGGACACGACACGGAATGTTGTGATTATTGACTGTGTTGCACTCCAGTGCTTTTAGTTGTTTTGTAAGTCTGTTTTTGTATATATATTTCAACAATAGGAAGTTGTACATTGGACACATTTTCAGTTCTAGTAGCATTGAGTGGCATTTTCTGTTGCATAAATATTGCTAATTTGTCCCAAGAGACATGTACAGTATTCGTGTACATTTTAATGTTTATAGAACACGAATACAAATGTCGGTAGATCTTGGAGCTTGGCTGTGTGTTCAGAATGATTCGAATGTGACAGAACAGCGGACCAGAGATGGAAGTGTGCCGACCGCAGTTGGTCTCACAATTGCCGAGAAATTTCTGGCGGTGGAATTGCAGTTGTGCAGTGAGCTGCGCAGCATACAGTTTCCGGCTGCTGCTGTCAGTCATGTCTATAATCCGCTGGAATATGCCATGGCACCTCATCGACAGTATGTCACCACGTACTGTACAACAGCCAAAGATGTGCTTTTCCTTGGCATCAACCCAGGCCCGTTTGGCATGGCACAGACTGGGGTAATGTTTAGGGCGTGCTGAAAATCACAACTTAAAAAAAGCGAAAATTACGAAAAATCACCAACACATAGCAGATATTTACAGTAATACTTTGTTGATAACAGAGCTGTAAATGTTGCACATTTTAAAACCCAGTTGTCAGTTTGCAACTGACATGTTGGTGGTTGATTGATGAAACACTAAGCAAAGGTGAATAGTGACGGTGCTGAGCTAGATGTCAGCAGCTGCAACTCTTATACTGGATGTATCGTTGTCACACAGGTAGATAGATATATTATGACAATGTTGACTGTTTTTGATCCAAGTTGCGATGTTTAACATTCATAAATTTGTTTTTTTTTGTCACAAACATGCGGCAGGACTTGCAAAACATGTTAGTTTGAATTGCATGAACTTATGATTTTCTGCTAGCTCTGTCAATGTTATTACTGCATGATGCTACACAGAGCGCGGTATTGCCGTGGCAAGTCGTCCGTCCATCTGTCTGTTACCTTGAGATGTCATGATCGCTAGGTTGGAATACTTCGTAAATAATTTCATGCCTGATTAGTCTGGGGTGTTCGCTGTACGTAGATCCATTATCATAGATCTACTCCAAGGTTATCATCCCAAAATAATCCAGGTGGAATAAAGGTAGGGTAGATTACATGTGGCATCGTGTTGTTACTTATTTACAGTTTCACATTCACATCTGCTTTTATGCAGTGAATGTAAATAACGATCGAAGTGTCATTGGGTGTAGTCAAAAATATGCTGCATCATGTGGTTTCCTTGAGACAACATGGCTTTCTTGTTTTAAAGTTTTTTGTACTTAATTCAATAACATACTGTTATTTGTGATATTGTAGCAGTTTTTTTATCAGGACAAATGTGCATGTTATAAGCTGATGATTTTTATAGGGCTGTTAAGCGGCACTGTGCCGTTTACCCTGGAAAGTATTTCCGGGCCCAAGCTCAGGCGCTCGGCCGTGGGTCCCGGTGTTAATGCAATTAATAGCTTAGCTGTTGTTGTTTAACTTAACTACTTTGTTTCGTGAACTTTGTATTTCATATGATAGACATCAGTAATTGCTCCTGGATTTTTCTTAATTGTACTTTAATTGTAATATAGGGGCTAGAGTAAACTGAAGTCCTCTAGTGAAGGCAACTGCCTCCACATACCTCAATGTAGTTACACTTATGGCTGCACTTCTTATTTGGGCTGAAAAGAATTACACAAGAACAGACTGACATGCTATGTCAATGGAATAAGCACAGGTCTACAGCTGAAGAGGAGACAGCAGCAAAGCGAGTGGCCAGATTTCGGCACCACCAAAGCCATTGACGCTGGTTAGAGTTTTTGCAGATGAACTGCAAGGGCTGGGAAGGTTTACGGGACTTGGTTGGCTCATGAATAGCAACTGTGAATAGCACAGCAATATAATAATATATTAATATATTAATGATACAGATACAATGAAAAAATGGCGTCAACACGTGCTTAAACAGCGCACCTAGCAACAGCCGTGGGTCCGGAAGTGCCAATTTCGGCAATTGTGCTGAGTGCCACTTAACAGCCCTATGTAGGGTGGTGCAGTATAATTGATCTGTCTTTAGCAATCATGCAGTGGTTCTTCCACTGTTACTTAGAACCATCTGATAATGATTGTTGCCATATATTCTTTTGTTAAATTTACAAGGGCCAAAATAATTTGGCAAAAGGCGACATCACTTGTATGCAAATGAAATCTCACTGGTTATCATTTTCGCCTGGTGGCAGCATGTGTTGTTAAGTTGGTCCTGGGCTGTATTTGGGACCCTATTTGGGGGAAAGGGGAGGTAGCATAATGTGCGAATGTGACAGACACACAGACTACAGAACGGTAACATAAATATGAATAGGTACCTAAAATCGCTTTCCAGTGATGTCCGCTAATAATTATAAATTTCTTCAGTGTTTCAATCTGACAAATCTGGAATTCGGAAAGACTGCCAGCTTGCAGTGTCCTTCACTAGAGGTGACAAATGCGTAGCCTAACGTGGAGTCACCATAACAAAAACTCATTCATTCAGTCATTTCAGGCATGCACCACTAAGCGCCAATTGTAGACATCAGTCCCCCAAAAGTTGACGATTTTGAGCCACATCAGTTGCTTCATTTAGAGAGAGGTTAATGGATTTCAGGTCCTGCAGGGTAGTCCTCATCCATCTCATAATGCTGTAAAACCCTAATCAACCAATCATCCGTGTAGTATGAGGGCAGGCCATCCCAGTGGTCTCCTCTAGTTCTTGAAGAGGAAGCTGTTAAGATCTTTCATCTATTTCATCTGGTATTGGCACAGTGTGACTGAACAAGACAATGACTAGGCTGCAGTTGAAAGAAGCAGCTGTCAGCAGTAATTGTGGTTCTGTAGATGAGGTCACGTGTTAACACTGCCAGGTAAAGTGATGGGGGAAATATTTGCAGTTACATTAACGATAGACTGCAGTGTGTGTTGAACTGCATCGTCTTGAATGTCAAAGCAGCGTTTAAGAGTGGAGGACGCATTAGCTAGTTGGTGTTCTGTTCAGGTGCCGTTTGGTGAAGTATCTGTTGTGAATAACTGGCTGAAAATCTCTGGCGTTGTGTACAAACCAAACCCAGAGCACCCCAGCCGGCCAGTTGACGGATTTGGCTGCACTCGTAGTGAGGTACTGACACTGACTCTACTGTTTCACATTAGTGATGTTCCCGCCAACTTGTTGAATTTCCGGTATATTTGACAAATGTCTCGTTATTGTTGGCACCTGTATTCACATGCCTTGTAGCCTATAGTGTGCAGACATTCCATTGGCGTGATAGGCTGAATTCAGCTTAATTTCACGAGCAGCAGCATACAGCACTTGGTAACTTTTCCAGACTGACTTTTGTTTGATTTGATTGGATTAGCTTGGGCACGGTATATTTTTTGTGATTGACTCCTATGTCTATAGGTGGATTGCAATCGCATGAATGTTCATCAGTTGAGTCTACTTAACTAGCTAGTTTAAGTGTGAAAATTATTGCAAGGACACAAGACCCACTCTCAAGTCAAGGTGAGTCCACTCAAATCTGAAGTGGAGACTTGAGATTTGAGCGGCGTTCTTACAATCAACCCTAGCTGTCTGTCAGGTGAACTAAATACTTACCTGTGTCTGTCAGGTAAGTGTTTACCTGTGTCTTTCAGGTGAGCGGTGCACGGTTCTGGAAGTTGCTGCAACAACTCTGCGTCACGCCAGAGAAGTTTTTCCGGCGTTGTTTCGTGCACAACCTGTGTCCGTTGCTGTTCCTGAGTCAGAACGCTAAGAATGTGACGCCACCCGACCTGCCGGTGGATGTCAGGACACAACTAAACACTGCATGTGACCGGGCCCTTGTTGAGATAGTGCGTCTGCTTTGCATCCAGAGGGTTGTAGCTATCGGTAAGTACAGTGAGTGTCGTGCTCGCGACGCACTGAAAGACTCTGCTGTCAACATCAGCGTTCTGATGCACCCGAGTCCTGCAAACCCAGCCGCTAACAAGGGCTGGAATGAACGGGCTGTAGCACAGTTAACACAGGCCGGACTAATGCAGTACCTGCAGTGAGGAAAATCAACTCGTTTCATGGCCATGTCATCGTTGTACACAAGATAGGTACATATCGGCTGTGATAGTTTAATTCAACATGTGGAAATTGAAACAAAAACCCTACTTTGCTGTCGTTTGGTGTAATATGTTGATAAGCTAGAAAGGTTAATTATAGAAAGGTTAATTAACACTTGAAGGCTTCCGTGGAACAACCGGTTAAGTGCGCATTTGTAAATATTGAGAAAAACACATTTAAAGTTTTCAAGATGAATTCGTATTTTGTTTAATTTTAAGCTAATATAAGGTTGTCCCATTTATCAAGGCTAGAAAGCCTCGCTGAGGTGACTATGTTTGGGTGAATAGCGAAGACCTATATAAAACTGTGTTGCTTTTTTATTTATATACACAGTCCACACAAACGTGTGCGAGTTGCATGGAACAACAGGTTAACTTTTCCCACTTACACTACAGACAGGCGTTTTGGGTGAATGAAACGGTTATGCTATTAATCCACCAGTTGGACAACCGGATCGTTTGACGCGTTGGGTGGATGAAGCAGTTATTATTATTCGACCTGCACTTTGGTATCATCCATTTACCATTTACACCTGTATTTTGGCACTTCTCATGGAAAAGATTTTTGAGGTTGCTCCCACTAGTCCCAAGGCGCTTACATGCTTAATAAGCCAAATTGTATATATTCACTTAATCACTTTATATGTAAAGAATATTTCTGAAGCGTAGGATCTGAAAATCACATTGGGCCGAAAAAGAGTATAGTTGCACTTAACCGCTTGTTCCACGGAACCCTTCAGTTGTCTTTCCTGCAGTCATCGATGTAGTATGTTAACTGTGTTTGAAACTAACTGATGTTTCTCATTATCATGTACATTACACAAGGTTATGATAATGTGTGGTGTATCATGTCATTGTACTGATAATACTGTGTTCATTCTTCTTATCCCTCAACTAGTATTCAGTACACTTGGTGTTACTTTTTAATGCGCGCATCAGATCTGCTGAGTGCAGTAACTAATAGCTATAGTCTTGACTGTTGCACTAATGCACTATGTTATAATTGCAACACATACTGGATTTTAGTCATTGTACCAAACGCTGGGCCAAAGACTCTAGTTTTCAGTGATTTGAATATGTTGCAGAAATTCGAAGGGTATTGCCCAAGTGAAACAATTTCCTACAGTGCAACCATTCTGGAATTCTAGAAAACCAGTTTCCTGCAGTCGAAGTCATTATTAGAATGACTTCATCCCGCAGCCAGCCAAATGAGCCTGATGTGAGGTCCCTCAGTGATAGTTGAGCCTCTTGTTAATTGTCATCTGCAGTTTACTTATTCTTGTTAACGTCGTTTTGTTTACTCAGTCGCATGTGAAATGACGCAGTAACAGTTAGGTCTCTGCAATGTCGTCGTCATTGTTGTAACATGAATGCACATTTGCGGCAGTTGAACTAGCAAACAGTATTGACACACTATGCTGTAACGGTCACATTTCAGTCATTATCCTTGAGTTGACAGCTTTGTTGCATTACGTGTTGTTGTCTGCTTAATTACACGTTTGTGAACGTGGCAAGCTGGTGAATCTTGATAGAAGTAGTCGAATTTGGAGCACCCCACCCATTCAAAGAGGGGCTCCAGGGGGGTGATTTGAGCCAAGGTAACGTTGCAAGAGATCTAATTTAGCACAGTGTTAAATACATTGGAGCAGGGTAATGATTTCATACCATTACCACAATATTGCTTCTACTGCCTGATTCTTCGGTTACAATAGTTTCATATAGTCGTAGATGCTGAGTTAGGACTTCACGTGACCCTAGAGGTCAAGGTCATCCAGATATATTCGTATCAAAATATCTTATGAGTGTTTCAGATGGCATTCGACAGACTTCGTGTTCTTTAAACATTATCTTGCGTTAATTAGTATTGTTTAGGTTGCACAATCGTTTGAGCACTCTCACAGGTTTGGGCCTACCAGATGTTGCTTCATCTCATTGGGTTCACTCACTGTGCTTAGATTTCTTCGTGTGTGTTAGATTTACGTGTATTTGCTTACGTTTCTATTGTCTGTTATTGCATATGAATGCATGTTGTATTATTGTAACACGGTGAGGTGGCCTGGTGAGATTGAGAGCTATCTGAATACTAGCCACCATCCTTCAGTGCTTTGATACTATTGGTTGGGTCAAGAGACCTGATAAATAGTCTCCAAAATAACGTACAATTGCAAGACCAGGGTCAGATGATAAGTTCGTAAGCGGTTGACTTTTGACTCCTCTTTGACAGCATTCCTATGCCATGCCTCTGCCTGCTGTAGTGTCCAGATCGTATGACCTCACACTATCTGAAGCAATCAACTAATTCAACTTAGCTCAGAACCGTTAGTTCTGGAGGATATTGTGCCCTGGGCTTCCTAGCTTCTCCTCTGAGAAGTGGGCACTGGCGTTTTGTTTTGGTTTCTTCTTTTTCATATATTTTTTCTGGCTACGTGCGCTATATTAAGCTGATAACTCGGCTTTTGAGTCCACGTTACTCTTCTTTCGTATCATATCATATCGAATGAGAACAGTAAACCTACAGCTACAGCTAGTCATGTGAATGGTGTTTTTACTATCCACGATAAAGTCCAAGGATAATGTATTGTGATACTCTGTTTGTGCGTGCAATAACTCAAAAAATTGTGGACAGATTGGGATGAAATTTTCAGGACAAGTTCATATTGGTCTAACTTAGAAATGATTGAATTTTGGGCCCCAAACTCGTCTGGGAAGGGGTCCACCAAAGGGGCGGAATTTTCAGTCAAGAATTCAGCAATGGGTAACATTGCAGCAGAGCCACCAAAGTTAGCATGATAACACAGAGGAAGGTTTCTAGCCTGGATCAAACCCACCCAATCCCCAATGGGCCCAAATATTTTTCATACCCATGATCACTACACTCCAGCCGTTGTAGCTAGAACTACTTACTGGGTGCAGTGCAGTGCAGATTTAGCGGTCGTCATGCCAACGGAACCAGCAAAAAATTACTTGTTCCTATTCAGCCAATATAATGGTAGAAGTATAGTTTCATTGAAACACAGGAGTTGCATTGTTATTACTGTGTTGTACTGTTATTAAAGTGTGTGTTATAAGCTGGATTTTTTGTATTACTGTTTAATTTGTACTAAAATGTTCACGTTTGATACTATCGGTAACAGAGTGGATTCTGCAGATAATGCTGGCAGACTGGGTACAGGCTATGTGCGGAGAGTTCCAAGAAATAATTGAAGGGTTCTAGTTTGGAAAGATGGATGGACGGATGGTTTTCTTGGCATGCCATAGACAACACAGTACACTAGAAAGTGATTCGATAGTAGTTATCACTGAACAGCATGAAATGAATAATAACACACTTTACTTCACTGCTGCAATCAACGCATCAGACGACAACTGAAAGTCACAGCACCAAACAGCATACATCTGCTTTAAGCTTATGTGACAAAGCTAACAAAATACTCGGTAGTCTTGAACATTTAGTTCAACGGCAGTAGACGTGAATTCAATGCACACAATTGGTGCTGTGTTGGAAACAGGCACATACAAGTCTACATGTTGAACAATAGACTGATCACTCGACACTTTTTCCACTGCAGTGGATGGATGGATGGATGGTTAGGGTTTAACGGCATTTTAAGCACGCAAGTAGCGGCTATATCATGCCTGAGGAAGTTTAAAGTTTGTTAGTAAGTGCAAGATCACTTTCTCGACATGAATTGCAACGCACAAGACAACTGTGATAGATCCTCATTTCACCGGTTATGCCAGAACGGGCCCAGTATTGCAACAGTTAATAATCAGCAAAAAACGTGCGCAGCCAAAATACCGTTGTAGACATCACACATGAATGAATCAGTGATGTTAAACGAGGCCAAAACCTCGAGGTCGAGGCCAGAGCTACGAGGCCGAGGCCAGTTTCTGGAGGTTGAGGCCAAGGCCGAAAATAATTATCAAAAAAAGCATCAAATAATTATTGTTACATACGATTATTACCGGAATAATTAACAAAATTCCAGAATTTTACACAATTTTTGCCCGAAAAATGCCCGATTACATAATAAGACCACATGTTTGAGGCCGAAGCCGAAGCTTCGAGACCGAGGCCAAATCTTTGCCTCGAGGCCACTTTGGCCTCGAGGACTTAACATCACTGGAATGAATCTGGGTCAGGAAAGTGTGGGCATTGCTACCATTGCTTCAGCATACAAACCTTTTTTTGAGCAAGAATCTCGGATATATGCACACATTCTTATAACAAGAACACAACAGTCCACAAATACATAATGGATTTTGCATTTAAGCAGTGTTAAAACGACAAAATGCGTGTGATAACTGATGATGGTACCTCTGAATACTATTAGCAAAAGAGTCTATGCTGGGGAGCAAGCCAATACTGTATGACTGACACTTGCCAAAAGGTTAGCTCATCACAGCACAATACTGTTTCATTTACTATAAGTGAAAAACACCTGATGATAAAACTCTCCATCACAGAATGAGATCCAGAACTGACAAACCAGCACTACAGTACACAGACTAGTACATCAGAAACATGAGAACAATACCGTGATGCAATAGCATAAAATGTACGTGCCAGATGATATTGTAACTTGTAAACGTTTTACTCTCCACGATGTTCATGTAATGTATATGACAAAATGACAAGTCTACCCTATCTGTGTAGACTGGTGTACACTTTATTACACGTTGCTCCTTCACAGTTCACAAAATTTAGATGAGAACTCCAGCTATCACGAATACAGTAGCAGTAGATTTCTTTTGTCTTAAGTTTTGCTGGTGAAAATGTGTTCTGCTGCCGGACTCACATGGTAATATATCATTTTATTACACTTTAATCACTTTGCATTATGGTGGTCATCGTCCGAGATAAGGTTAGCGGCCTGTCGCGTGATCGCAGTATACATAAAACACAGTACAGCTGAGCAATAACAGAACGTGTTCTGTATATAACTACTGTATACGCCTGCTAACACGTGGACGTGCACAATGATGGACTGTGCGAAATAACATGAAATGATCGACATCATCTGGCATAACATTGAGTAGTGTTTTACGTCCCTGCCAACACAGTATAGGTTATATGGGAGACGTTTTTTACACGTCAAAAGACCCAACCAACTGTATCAAAGTACTGAAGGAAAAGGCTACAAAGGAAAACACAGGAAACGCAAACAACAAAATACACACATACATACACAGTAATACACAGTGAAAGGATACACATATAAAGTACAGCAAATCCCCTAGTCTGCACTAATATAGGGGTGACTAGGGGATGGCTCCCACAGAGGGTAGAGTTGCTAGGCCTGAACAGCGGTGGGGCTGCCGCCTTATACCCCAATCTGGCATAACAGAGTATAGTTAACAACACCCTTTATTAGGTCAAATGCAACAGAAAGTTCACTGCTCAGTGACGTATGACGCATGACGCACACACAATAGTGCTCAATACCCTGTCTGCATTATGACTAAACACAGCACAACTTGTCAAACAGTGACTTGCTCTATTACAGTTATGCATCGCCCTGTCAACTTGTCAAGTACCAATCTCTCCCTTCTCTTGTAGACATCTATCTCTCCTTCAACAACAAACCCAAAACTGGTTCCACAAATGCTTTCCACCAGACCAGACTGTTGATGTTTCACTAAGACTGTTGTACAGGCTTACTGATCATTGGCTTTATTTTTAGTTTTGTTCAATTTTTTAAGGGACATCGCTTGACATCGCTGACAAGCGATTTCACCTATTGCAATCCATGTTGCCGTTCCGTGGTCTGTATGTCTGTCTGTCACGTTCATGAATTGTGCACAAATGGCAGAAGATATCGACATGATTGCTTTTGCATACGACAGTCTCATGTCTCTCAGAATGTTAAAATTTGGCTTACACTGGTCAACCCCTTACTCCCACAATTTTTCCCAAAAGTGACCCACACCCGGTTTATTTGAGCACGGAGACATTCGATGGCAAATTACGATGGAAGGCTGGATGTTAGAGATAGTGCAATGGTCACAATGGAGAGCCTATAGGAAACCACCACGTCTCTTTCAAATGGTACCATCGTTGACCCCCTACGACTTCCCTTGTCCCAAATTGGGGGTCCCAGATGCACCGTGCAAAACCAACTTCGTGAAGCGTGCTGCCTCCGGTGGACTTAGCACTTACGCCACCTACAAATCTTTTGACTGATTGATTGAATATGATATAAGATATATACAAGGTTTCTTTTGCATACAAGCGATGTTGCCTTTTGCCAAATTACTTCGTTTTATTTTCTGCCCACATGCAGTGAACAAAACTGGCTACTAGTCGCCTCTTCAGCATCAAATAAACATTTCACCATCGTATCGCATCATAACATATTTCACAGACAATCTCATCTCTTGACTAGCAGAAGCTAGCAGCCTTCTCAATCAATTCAATCACTAACAAAAGCAAGCATAATTAACCAAGATCAACGCAAAAGAACTACAAACAACCATATAAATTGTATATACTGATACAACTATAAGCAAAATTACAACTTGGTCCAGGGCCTGTGCAGATACATGTGATAAGGGTACCGAGAACGTTATAGCATGGCCACAAATAAACTGCCAACACATCACACATCAGATCAAAAGCGAATTGTTAACGGTCTGGAAACATCAGAGGGACAGTGGCTGACTGCAAAGTTTGGAGGTCTGACATGAGAAGCAATACATACACGTTGGACCGAAGGTCTCAGCGCCACTCTGAAGCAAAGGTAAGGTCTGAAAAAGTAACATCAATTACATGTAAATGTTCGTTGTCATTCAAAAATTATGCAAATTATGACAAACCAAAGTTTGGTCTACAAACATAAGTCTGATCTCACTGTCAAGCTATCAACGTGTGATTGAGTGAACGGGTTGGCAGTATATCAAGCCGCACTGAACGATACTGATACATCAGATGTTATAAGCCACAAGAGACAACAACCACAACACACATAGGATGAATGGATGATGGTTTTATGGTTTTTAAGTACGCAAACAGTGGCAATATCATGCCTGCAATAGTTTAGTAAGGCCAATGGAGCGTATAACAGAAGTTATTTATTTAAGATGAATATTATGGAAGAGATCAGAAGGTGAATAGAAATTTTGGTGAATGATATATAAAAATCTACAAAATTGGCCAGCACACAATATTCTACAGTTAATATAAAGAATTACGAAATATACATACTGGGGGGATCTTCATCCTTTACTCTGTTAGATATGTATTCAGAACTATGCTGTGTTTATTCCTAGCAACTTATCCGAGTTTCAGAATACTTATACACTGTGTTCAGAAAAAAAACACCCACTT
>Ga0056129_1000288_pt1 | contig 11986 bp, 7 predicted proteins | sample WorMetLIZISLAND1_FD_71118 | JGI IMG/M metagenome (GOLD analysis project Ga0056129, IMG submission 71118) | Marine gutless worms symbiont microbial communities from Max Planck institute for Marine Microbiology, Germany - Olavius loisae LIZARD... ...
GTATATTAATGACACAAAAAGTAAAGTCCTTCCCGAGCCTCATCTGCCTCTAGGGCCGCACTGATCTCAAATGACTGAAATGTCTCGGTAAGGATCCAGAAGCACCAATTGGATCTCAACAGGAATGGGGAGGGGCTGTTTTCAGCTACCTTATATCTGGGCAGGGATAAAATTAAAGTACACGTGAATAATATGCAGGGTACATCCCCCGGCTTCGCTGAATGTTACTGGTGTATGCAATAAAATTTTATGTAAGTAAAACTGTAGTGGCATAGTTAGTAAAGTTAGAGTAAAATTACTAAAATCATTAAAATAACTGTTTAATTAACACATTTTGTACCTTTGTTACAAAGGAATTGTTATTTTTTTGTTGGTATTGTGTTTCTGCCTCAAATTTTGAGACAAAACTAGAGTTAACACAACAGCCAAGGCAGCACATGCAATTATTTCAGGTCTTCTTGGTATTGCTATTGACCGTTCAGTCTGACTTGTTTACAGAATGGCAGAGAAGTAGTTAAGTTTGTGAAAATATTTTTACATGTGCATAATGTGCACCCCAACTGCAGACCACTTTAAAGCCAAAGTTGCGTGCATTGTACACTGTGTCTCAAGAACGCACCAACTGGTATAGCTCGAAATTATAAGGATAGATTTTGATGATATTTGACAGAAATAGTCAAAAAGACTGTAGAATAGAGTTTGTATGTTTCAGTTTTCATTAGGTTTGCTTTTTATCAATTTTTGTCTTATCAAACTGGACACAGAAAATAACACAAATCTTGATGCTGTATCAAGCAAACGTGCCAACTTTGACACTGGTGCAATTTTTTAAAATATACACCTAAGCTCATAATATTTGGCACACATAATCTGCAGACATTTAAACATAATACATTCCTCAACGAATTACTGCTAATGCAGTTTTACTTATTTAATATTCATCCTAAATTGCAAAACCAAAAGTGACGAAAATTATGCATCACACTGCGTGCCAGAAGAAAGATGCACTTGTTATTTTTCGGTATGCAGCTTGAGAGACTATAATGTGATAACAAGCAAACCTATATGAAAACTGAAGCATACAAACTGTATTCTAGAGTATTTTGAATATTGCTGCCAAATGTCATCAAAATTGATCCTTATAATTTTGAGCTATACCGTTTCAAAGTGGGTGCATTTTTTCGAGACACAGTGTAGTCGAGATATTATGGTACGGTACGATGTTTGCCACTGTGTGCTGTTCAGCGGTGTACCTGTGCAAGCGGACGATGCAGAACAAACAGAGGTTGGAGCTGGCTGACTACGAGGCCGAGAACCTTGCACGGCTACAGAAGCTGTTCTCACGCAAGTGGGAGTTCATCTTCATGCAGGCCGAGGCTCAGGCCAAGTCAGTATCAATGTTCACCATCCTACAGGCATCTAGATGTCTCTTGTCACTCAGTTCAGCCAGTGTTGTGTTCAGTGAACGTGAGGCATTTCCACAAAATCTTTCATACAGCCATTTCTTTTCCACATCTCTCCACAGACTTGTTTTTTTCAGTGTCATAAACTCGTCTCTGGCCCTTGCAAGGATGAAGATCCCCCAATATACATACATTGTAATTCTTTATTGACTGTAGAACACATACTGATCAGTTGTGTAGACTTTTTGATGTCATTTGCCAAAATTTCTATACAGCTTCTAATCTCAAAGATCTCGTACATAAGACTGACAATTGTCCACCTTGATGTCATCTCCTAAGAACACCTGTATGTCTTTGCACACCTGGTTATTGTGTGTGTACATTACGTGTGTTCATCTTAAATGAATAAGTTCTTGTATACACACAATTGATCTTACTAATAAAGTATTTCAGGCATGACATATCTGCTATTTGCGTGCTTAATATGCCGTAAAACCTAACCATCTATCCATCCATCCATGCTTGCAAGTTCTGTGGCACCCTGTAGTTGTGGGTGCAGTGTAGCCTTCAGCTCGGCACTGAGTACAACACTGGTACACTGGTACATTTTGATTATATTTTACTGGAACACGTGTATATCTAAGTTTAAAGCGGACAGTGCCGCTGTGTTACTGCGATGTGGTCACGTGTTGGTCCAGTCTTTCACACTGGTGAATTTATGTTCTCCAAGCTGTCGTTTTTATCACTGAATAGCATTTTCTTGGGGGCCATGTTTGGGAGCAGACTGTAGGTTATACATGGCCCAGTATTTGTAAGATTTAAATGTACTATTATTTATATATTTAAGACATATAGATTTTTTTATGCTTCCAGTCAAGGCCGCTGAGGGGATATAGGATGGAATAAAAGGTATATTTTATTTTATAGGATGGAAGTACGGTAGATAGTTTAGTGCCATAGCTCGATAAGACTATACATTATTGACACTGAGTCGTAGGCCTGGTCAGTTGATTGGTGGTCAGTTGGTGGTCAGTTGGTTGGTGGTCAGTTGTTGGTTGGTGGTCAGTTATTGGTTGATTGTTGGTCAGTTGGTGGTCAGTGGTTGGTTGGTTGGTTGGTTGTAGAGTGGACAAGAAGCGTGACAAGTTGGAGCGTAAAGTGTTAGACAGCCAGGAACGAGCTTTCTGGGACGTACACCGACCCGCTGTTAGTTCTGTCTGCCTGTCTTTGTCTGTTTCTGTCATTTATAAATTACCGACACAGACCAATACATCAGCATTTGAAGTCTGACCAGAATTGGATAGTACCAGTTCATCCCTATATGATTTGTGGTGCTTGAAAGCACTGAACAGCTAATATCTTTCACTGTCTATGAAGTCTCGTTTGAATGTCTGTCAGTACAATACTCTCTGTCAACTGACATTGTTGACGTTATTAAGTAAGTAAGTAAGTGTGCCCATTTATTTATTTGTTGATCTGCCGGTCTGTGTCAGTAATTTATAAATAACTGAAATGTTTTGGCATGTGAGGTTGGACGAGGAATGGGAGTGCTGTAGCGTTTCCAAGAAATAGTAGGAGTAATAGGAGGGGTTGGAAGGAGGTGATGGAGACAGGAGGGTGGTTTGCATCTATTTCAGAAAAAGAATCTTGACTGGAACAAACTATGGAGACTCAAATGAACAGCCTCGTGCACTTCTGACATGGTCAGAGTGTGGTGAATGTATTATAATTACTTTTTGTTGTGATAACCTATGCCAGATTTCACCATGCACAACTGTGAAAAGACTGACCATTGCCCACCTTTACATAGTCTCCTAGTAACACATGCATGTCTTCGCATGCCTGTGCTATGGTTATTGGTTCTGTGTACAATACATGTTTGTGTGTGTTGCGTGTATATCGCAGCCCGGCTGTGTTAATACCACCGAGGTCGACATGAAGAAATCTTGTCGGTCGTCACGGCAGAGCAGTAAACAGAACGGCCGAGTTAGTGTCACAGATTATTAGTAACCACCATACTGCAACTTTGAATTGATTTACACTGACACTTTCACTCACAGCAGTAATATGTCACTCACTCAGGGCGAGTTTCTCGTTCTTAACCGATCGGTTAACTGGGGAATTAACTGGGCGGTCAACTGTTGACGCGTTTCTGGAACTCCTAACCAACGGTCAAATGCCAGTTAACTGTAACTGCCAGATTTCAGACAGATAACCTTTAACCAGTCGGTCAAATATTAGCAAAATGGCGGAAAATTTACTGAATTTGTATAATTTTTACGATGTGAGCTGTCCAAATAATGGTAGTGAAAGAGTTATCGGTCGGCCGGGCAATCCGTTTTAAGAACTTGAAGAATTTAAGTTTAAAGAACGCTATTAGGCTGTTGAAGAAGCCGTTTACCGTTTGCTGCAAGAGGTAAATTAATGTTCACTATACCGTGTTAACTATGCTACACTGCGATTATCGTTCACAAATTCATTCATCTCTTTTACAAAATGGCCTTCAGCTAGCAGAATGTAAATGTAATGTAAAATATTTGGTCAAGCACCAGAGTTAAAGAAAATTAAATCAGAGGTGCAGAAGACCGCTACCAAGCCATCAGCATGGGCCAGACGGGATTGGCTGTAGCTAATCCTACATGACCTCGTTTGCCGGGCCACGGCCTACTTATCGTTTGGTGCCAACAAAGTCATGTGATCACTGCCCTCCAATCACAGCTGTTCTCACAAAGTATTCAGGTCAGTTGAGTAGGTCAAGAAATAACTGTCCATTAATTCTTCGGTCAGCTGACTGAGGTTTTCGGAAACGCGTCCGAAAATAACTGCTCCGTTAACGATAACATAACCATCGGTTACCTAACTGACAGTTAAGTGCCATTTAACTGAAAGAACGAGAAACTCGCCCTTAAAAGGTTAAAGGAGTGTATAGCTCTTCATGGGAACCCACCTCAGAGCTACGGGACATCACACATTGTTACCTGCTACGTGACACAAGTGAACACACCCCACCTTAACCCCAGCCAGAAAGGCTGGTACTCGATTTACCTACCCCGGAGGGATGGAAGGCTGAGTTTAACTAGGTGGATGCTTACATACCGAGATGGTTTACTCGCCTGTAGTTAGTCACCTATCCAAATACTAACCGGTTGCGACACAGAGCACGTTCCTATGTACCACACTTTTTTGGCTTATGTTTCTCATCAGTGATAACCTTAAAACATAATTTTAATAACTGTTTAAATTTCATACTTAATTACAATGATTTTTAAAATTGTTTGTCCGTGCACTGCATTGTATCTTTTTTAGCCTTTCGGCTACAGCTTTTAAATAAGCTTGAGTTTGAGTTTTAATGAGTACGGTCTAAGAAAAGTGCGGCTTTCATGTTTGTTTTTAAAGCAGACCCGACACTGGTAATTATTTGAAGCGCTTGCTTCAAGTGAAGGAATTCAAGAGTTCACTGAGCCGTTGTAAGATTTAAGTAAGTAGGTATGTCTGTGTCGTTGGTTACAGCTGGCTGTCGGTTCCAATACTGAGGCGGATGCTGGTCAAGTGAATGTATCTGCCAGCCTTGTCTCTGAGGTAGGCTACAGTGCTAGATCTACATGCTCTACCTTCATTGTCTCTTCACTTAGTGAAGTTAACTAAAGTGTAGATTTATATAACGAACTGTAACGTCCTCGTTGGTGTGTTAGTATTAACAAGAGATGAGAATGTTTTGAGGTGATTCTGAAAATAAGATAGTAACTTGTGTGTATGAGTGAATACGTCAGTTTCAGTGTCAATCAAATGTTTTTATAGCGCCAATAGTCGCAGGTCGAATCTGAGGCGCTGGTGTACGAGTGACTAGACGTGATAGGCAGAAGAGAAAAGGTGAGATTTAACCCTTTTATTGCCGGAACCCATTATACTGGGTTCTGAGCTAAATTTGGCAGAGCGCCGGAACCCAGTTTACTGGTAATCACCAACGTATTGACCGCCGGAGCTCAGTAAACTGGATTCCACGCAGCAAACGTTTGCTGCGTGTTTATTGACTGGTAGGTAGGCCGGGGTAGGTGCGGCTTAGTAACTTAGTTCTACTTACCAGGCTCACTTACCTGATTAGGCAGGCTACTGTGGCACAGTGTATGTACGCCTAGATGTGAAAATAATGGCGTCTCCAGTTGTTGAGAAACCGAGAAAGGCTAGCCGTCTCAGTTCTGCGACTGATGTCTGCAGACTTGAATGCAGAGCTTCTCCACATTGGCCAGTTCAAATTCCGAATACGCTGAAGCCCATACGGAACGCTCATATAAGCTTATGTGACATATATGTACATATACTTTTTCACATATAGGCCTATGTTGGCATAGGCCTTAATGTGGAAATGCACATATATGTCAACATATATGTATTTTTATATGTAACATATAGGCCTATGAGTGTTCCGTATGGGCTAGACGAACTTGCAGTGGCGTCGGAAACTCGAAACGAAATCAACATTGCGGCCAATGCGGGGGCAAGGCGAGCTGGAAGCCTAACTGAAGGGCTGAGCTGGGGTGAAGTTATTGGGGAGTTGGTAGTAAGCCCCTATATACCCACCAGGTAGGGATCTGAGTGAGCGCTGTAAGCTCACCCAGTGGGCCGCCAGGAGTTTTATGGAGCATTGTGGGTGCTTCAGTTGAGCTGTCCTGCAGTCCTGCTATGCAGAACTGTGTGTAACATCTGATAAACTTGACATTTCATAACGGGTGAAAGGCACTTTCGCCCTCACGGTTTCAGCATTGCGTGAGCGAGCACAATCTTGCCCCTGCGGTTCCGAGACGAAGACCACAATGTGGGCCTGTGTAGTACAGTGTAAGTACACACACGCCAAGTCTTGGCCGACGTCTGGCTGAAGGCGAAGCGAAAGCAATATAGATAGATACATGTGTGATATTTGCACTGAGCAGCTGCGCGCTTTGTATAACACCGTGTTTCTAACTGTACTACACACTGAAACACTACTAGAGTTAGTAGACTAGTGAGTCGTGACTGTTCGGGAATTGTGTAGGCCTATAATGTGTTGATGACAACGAACTAAACATATTTGTTTCAATACAAACAGCAATATTTATTTTTTCGAATTTGTAACAAACATTTGTAACAAACAATGCGTGATGTGAGTGAAAGTGACAAAGTATATTATATTCTGTTACTGCTTATTGCTGTTATATCTGATGGCATGCAATGAGTGAACATCAGGCAGACCGCCGGAACCCAGTATACTGGGTTTCCAGCGTCACGTAGTGCACAAATAGGTAGTTACAGATATCGTAACTTTCCATGTTTTTACTGCATAACAGCATAGATAACTACAAATCCACAGAGTATACTACAAAAAAGTATCTGGCGTCCAGCTTAACAAATACCGGAAAGGTATTTGGCGGTAAAAGGGTTAAGACGGGATTTAAAAGTAGCAAGACTGGCAGATGAGCGGATATGCAGAGGGAGAGAGAGACTGAAAGTGAAAGTAGTTGTAATGAATGATGCTATTTATAGCGTAGTGAATATGTGTGAGATAAAGTGTGTGTCTGTGTGTTGCTAGATTGAGTCGTTACGCAGTCTTATCGAGCGGCGTCGCATCAAAGTATCTAAAGTGGCCGAGAGGTTTGTCTTTTTTGTAAAGATTTTCCCCAAGGACAGCTAGTGCTGGGCAGTTGTGGCAATTTTGGTGATAGTGGTGTGATCGAAGATATGAGACTCCTTGTCTGTGCTACTGTTACTGTATATTGTTACCTATCAGACTCACTGCCCAGTCATCTGTGTGGGATTGTTATGTGGTACTGCCCCCCCTCGAACTCCATTTGGCCACATCTGAGCTATGGTTTGGTCAGGAGCAAGAGGGAATATTGTCATAACTGCTCTCTAGTAGTAGTATTGTGTAGCTTTCTGTAGTTGTAGTCAGTTGAGCAGCTCACACGTTCTGTCTACCAGATTTGGCTTCATCTTACTGGGTTCACTTACTGTGCTTGGGTTACTTTGTGTGTGTTAGATTATTTTCTTGTATAATATCTGCATACATGTTGTATTACTGTAACACGGTGAGGTGAGCCTGGTTAGACTGAGGCCTGTCTGGATGACTAACCACCCTCCTTTAGTGCTTTGATACTGTTGGTTGGGTCATCAGACCTGTAAAAACTGCCGGCCGTATAACCTATATTGTGTTGGTGCAGACGTTAAACCCTGCTCAATCAATCAATTATGTGGTACTGCAAAGACTTCGGCTTATGAGAACAAAAACCCACCAGGATGAAATCATGACAATGAGAAACCTGGTCAGAGTAAAAAAAAAACTTTAGAACGAAAGGCCAACAAAATGAAAAGGAACACCAAGAAACACTTGCCATATTATCCTTTGACGCCCACTGTTGCCATATGGGTACAGCTATAGCTATAGCCTTAAGCATCAGAGTGCCCGGATGTTAAAAATTACATATGACGGCTTAACCCAGTCTGGCACAGAATGCTTTGTAGCTGTACCCATATGGCAACAGTGGGTGTCAAGGGGTTATATATGTTTTGTATCAGAAATGGCTTCTATTGTTTTGTGATTTTGTTAAGGTCTTAGCCTTGTAACACTGCAGGCAGTAAGTGACTTCATGTATGTTGCTGTTGTAGCTGTATAAGTTTCTATGAGCAATATTCGGAGTTTGATGCGTTTATAATATCGCCGGAACCGTCAAATCCGTGGATCTCGGACAATGTCGAGTTTTGGGAGCAAGAACTCACTACGTATGTGTATGTCTGTCTGTCTGTTTACATTGTGAGCAAAAAATTCCCTGCTTCATATTCTGCGCGTTACACTGCCGATTTACAGTCTACTGAACAGTCTTTGAAAAAAAAGATAAGTAAGTCTTACTTTTAGTTTGACAGCAAGTTGACTTGCCGGGGCTACACCAATTGTCGTGTCAACGGTTTGGCCAAATACTGAGGAATGTCTGCTCAATAACAGGAGATGAAGTATGAGCTGAATGTGTTACTGTGTCGTAGGGTTTTCATTGGTCATTTTTTAATTCACTGTCTTTGTTGCATTTCGTCTCTTCTCATCGCCCATTTGTTAATCAAATGTCCATCGCATGACCAATGCTGTATTGTGCACTTCTGTGCAGTGCAAAACTACCCCAAGTAGTGACCGAGTAGTCACTGTTTGTGATTGCTCATCTACTCTACCACATTCAAAATATCAGGGAAATCGACTGGTATTTGACTGGAGCCGAATGTCAATGCTGTATTCGGTACAGTGCTTGAAGTTATGCTGTTTTTTCTGGAGTATTAGCTGGAAGTATTTCCATGCTTCATGAAGGTCGTTTCTCTCATGAGTTGTTTCTAGTAATAAGTAAGTAAACCAATGATTTGTATGTTGCTGGTGTCTAAGCGCAGTCAGGGCACGTTGAAGACTGGTCGTTAGGGCGTAGAAAAGGCTGACAGAAAAATGCCTTTTTAGATGTTCTCTGATAGTGGGAAGTGACGGCAACTGATGGCATGAAGTGGTAGGAAATTCCCGATCTTTGGTGCAGAAATATTGAAAGATATTTAGTAATAATTATTGATAACAGACGGCAACATGTCTGTGTGTGTGTATTAGTAAGGACATACCGCAGCGGCGTGTCAAGCGATGGAGCTTCAGTGTACATGAACTGCTCAAAGACCCTGCTGGCCGCGAACACTTCAGACGATTCCTTGAGAAGGAGTTTAGTGCTGAAAACCTCAAGTGAGTCGTGCAGCTGTGTAGCACAAGGCCAGTGCCTATTAATAGTCAACACAGGTCGTGTGACGAGGGCTCCATCTTGATTCCAGTGGTCATTGATGTAATGGTTATACAGTTGTTTGTGGATAGTTTGTTTAATGAATGTTGAGTAAATATTGTAAATAATGCTATTTTATTCTAGTATATATATTCGTAATATATTGTTAATTTATTGTAAAGTACATATGCATGACAATGAAACAAAATGGCACCCATGGCTTGATTCCCAGCAGCCTAATTGGTCGCATGACCTGTGTTTACAAATAGCATCGGCCTTGGTCTAGACTCTAGAAGTAGCAGCAGTTAGTGCCTTGTGCTGCTATTGTTGTCACAAATTATATTTTTGTTAACAAAAATACAAATAAAAACTTTTGAGCAAAATTGCCAGATGTTCAGGAAAAAACACGTTTTTTTTGCGCAAAGGCTATTTTTAGTAAAATAAATTAATCCGAATGAAAATTACAAATAACATATAGCTGATGAAATATCTGTTGGCGAGTAACAGTTTAATGAGGAGTATTACAGTTACGTATGTCATCTACGTCAGACCTACTGTCAACACAGTCTTCATCGACAAACATTACTGCTTGTCGGTTCTCGTGCTGTGCCCCACCGTTTGAAACAGTCTTCCGTCATTTGTATGCACTGCTGACAGTTTCACTAATTTTATGTCTCACCTCAAGACATATATGTTCACAAGATATTTGTAGCCGATCCACTGTCTGCGCCTCTGATACCCTTACCAGGTCTTTTGCACGTTATAAATTCATTACTTACTGCATTGCGACGTAGGTTTTGGGAAGCGTGTCAGAAGTTGAAGCATGCTCGTGAGGCTGACGTACAAGATACTGTGCAAGACATTTACACGTACGTATGATATCTTTGTCAGTTTTTTATGACAGCTGTTGAACTGTTTCTAGCTTTAACTTACTGTTTATTATATGTCGTCGGTTCACTAGGCACTGCGGCTGATTTGTTGGTCTAGAACTCCTTGCATAATCCAGACACAGCAGAGAGAGCATTTGAAGGTGCGTATTGAAGCATTCAGTGCATTGGAGGTTCCAATGTACTATGTAAATCTGTGCCTACTACGTTCCACAGCGAGCCGAACATGCGTTGCAACGCGGAAATACAGTACCTTCGGCGATGGAGCATTTGCAGCCGCTGGAACCGGACATCCATCGCACCTGAAAGAGGCGGACTTGTCGTACAATAGATTTTTCGGTTGTCACTAAAGACATTTCTGTTTGGATAGTGGAGCCATGATGCAGTGTGAACTATTTTAATCATGTCATTTAGAAATAAACTTACTTACTAGTGTAATGATGTTACTTACTTAATATCGTGTGATTTCTAACAGAGAATATCTATCGTCGTCGGCTCGTGACCCAGTTAATGTCGACTGTAAAGTTGCTGAGGCTGCGACACGTAAAGTGGCTGAACATCCCGACCGATACTGCTTCGTTGAAGCTGAGGTCTGTGTGTCAGATTAATATCAGTAGTTCTGATGAATACTGGATCGTGTCAGACTGGAGTGGATCTATAGGGGGCCAGTGGGCCATGCCCCTTACCCAATCAGATTAGTGATGTGCCATATTCATTTTCAGATTCAGTTCGGTTGTCAAAAGGAACAGAGAAGGGTGCAAGAGATTTCATGGCGCAGTTTGTACCATGCTATGTCGTGCAGAGCATGGTATAGCTATGGCAAGTCGGCCGTCTGTGACGTTGGTGAACCCTGATCATATAGTTTTGAGTTTTTGAAAATAATTACACGAAAAATTAACCTAGGGTCTTCACTACCGAGTGGCAAACAAGCACCGATATGCTTCAAGGGAATCACCCCGGAATTCCAGATGGAATGGAGGTAGAAGAAATAGCATGTGGCATCCTTATCATGGGGTGCCACGGTGGCAGCCCCACCACCGTTCAGGCTTGGCGACCCTGCTCTCTGTGGGAGTCATCCCCTAGTCACCCCATATTATTGTAGACTATGGGATTTGCTGTGTATGTGTGTCTCTTTATTGTGTTGCTGTATTTTGTGTTGTTTTTCTTTTTCTGGGTTTTCCTTATTTTTGTAGCGTTTTTCCTTCAGTACTTTTATACTGTTGGTTGGGTCTTTTGACCTGTAAAACTGTCTCCCAGAAAACCTATACTGTGTTGTTGGAGATGTTAAACCCTGCTCAGTCAATCAGCCAAGCATCCTTACCATACCTTACCTTACCTTTGGGATGGGTGTTTCCCATGCACGACACCCAGCACTCAGGCCACCAAGGTGGACCCATTGAGCTTACCCATTAAGCCAGAAGGTTATAGGAATCTCCCAGAAGCCTTGACAAGCTTGTGGGGTAGAGACACTAGCATACTAATACTACGTAGTAATACTGAATAACCAGTTTCTGTCGTTGAGTAAATCTGTAATATACTTCTTAGAAGTAAGAAATCGTCAAAGAAAAGCTGATAGATATATTAAAACAGCAAAGCAGCTTTGCTGGACATTTCTGCTGTGATACAGATTAAAATAAACCAAAGTGGTTTAAAACAACTTTACTTACCTTTTAACCAGCTTCACCTCAGGCTCTGGCCGAACTGAGAAGGGAAGCCCCGGCATCAGTCTTGACCGGATCTCTTGTCACCCTAGCTCGGCCATCCTCATCATCATCATCATATTTATTCTTTGATAATAACATCATCACAACAATATCACAAAAATAACCATACAATCGGAGGGCTGCCAGAGAAGCCTTACAGCTCACTGACTGGCCGCCCAAGTAAAAAAAATAAATTGTCCACAAATAATACTATCATACAATAAACAAAA
>Ga0056129_1000290_pt1 | contig 11962 bp, 4 predicted proteins | sample WorMetLIZISLAND1_FD_71118 | JGI IMG/M metagenome (GOLD analysis project Ga0056129, IMG submission 71118) | Marine gutless worms symbiont microbial communities from Max Planck institute for Marine Microbiology, Germany - Olavius loisae LIZARD... ...
TTTCTCTGACTGTTCGGTGGCTCTGAGGTTTGTCTTCCTGACTCAGCAACAGCGACTCAACTGTGTCGACATTATCAGTACGCGCTCTGCATCTGCCGCTGCCCTGACGCCTGTCGACTGTTCCGAACTTTACCAGCAGCCTGTTCATGCTGTTGTTCGTCCAGTCTTTGTTAAGAAACTCTGTTATAAACTGTCGAATGTTGTAACCTTTACATTTATACAGACTTCAAAATTTTGTCTTCTTTACTGAACGGCGTCAGAGTTGGCGCATTTGCTTGGTACAGTGTCAAAATTCGCGTTATTTTTGGTGTCTGGTTTGAAAGATGAAACGTTGATAAAAAACGTAAAACTGCATGAAAATTGAAACATGCAAACTCTATTCTGGAGTCTTTTGAATATATCTGCTAAATATTATCAACATTAATCCTTACAATTTTGAGTTATACTGTTTGAAAGTTGGGTCATTTTTAGTGTACGTTTGGCACTACGCACTCCTGGTGGTGCATGCCACAAAAGAAGAAAAGAAGACATAGGCCCGGGCCAAACTTAGGTAGAATGAGGAAGTTGATGAAGGTTGGAAGTAGCCTAATTTCCCTTCTGAAAATCAAAACAGTCAGTGTGAAAAATACACCATGTCCCACAAAAAAGTAATTCTTGTCCTGCCACATGTTTTGCAGCAAAATAGTTACATTTAAATTGAATTTGATCAAATAATGATAACGCATCCTTATATAAATTTGAAATGATACTGGTAAACTTTACCAGAAAATGTCTGTGTAAATTTTGATGACAGCATATCACTGTCCAACATTGCGTCAGCTTGTCGTAAAAAGTAACTGCGTCTTTGCCTGCAATTATTGTTGAGCCAGACATAGTATTATTGATACAAAATGACTCATAACCCTTCAGGAAGTTGGCTACTTGTTGTAAATATGAGGGTCGGTCAAAAAGTTTTGAGCCTGACTACCTTCCGCTAGACTTCTGGGCGAAAAAATGTTACTGGCCTCAGCAACAATCTTTTATTAGTATTCTTTGAAAAAAATCTTGTCGTCTGTTTGTTTCCTTTGCAAGATATAATGTATTGAAAGTATTCGGTTTGACACTATGACTGATTTTAACAAAATCCGCTATCGTGCAGTGATAGAATTTCTAACACTGGAGAACGTTCCGTCGCAGCAAATTTACAATCGAATGACTGTTGTATACGGTGAATGTGCACCGTCATATGTCACGGTCAAGCGCTGGACAGCAGAGTTTCGTCAAGGCAGAAACAGCCTTGAAGGTGAGTCCCGGTCGGGACGTCCGTCTGAAGCTGTCTGCGAAGAAAACTGTCGTGCTGTCGAAAATACTGTATTGCAAAATCGTCGAGTCAATGTGCAGCTGATAGCCAACGCTGTGTTCATAAGCACTGGTTCTGTTAAGATTATCTTGCGCGAACACCTGTTGATGAAGAAAGTCTGTGTACACTGGGTGCCACGAATGCTTGACCAGAAAATGAAGGATTGTCGATATGAATTATCAAGTGAAAATTTGAAGCTCATGCAGTTGGACTGGAATTTGTTTCTGAAGCGCATTATAACAGGTGATGAGACTTGGATATACCATTATGACCCCGAGCCTAAACAGCAAAGCATGCAGTGGAAACACGCTAGTTCTCCAAGCCCCCGGAAGTTCAAGGTGCAGGCATCAGCTAGCAAGATAATGTACACTGTTTTCTGGGACGCTGAAGGTATATTGCTGATTGACTTTATGCCTCAGAAAGTGACAATTACATGGGTTTACTACGCTGACTTACTCCACAGACTGCGTCTTGCCATTAAAGAGAAGCGTCGAGGAAAGTTGACCAAAGTACCCTTTTGCACGACAATGCACCTGCTCACAGGTCACATGTTGTACAAGCTGCTATACTTGAATCTGGATTTGAAGAAATGCATCACCCACCATATTCTCCTGACCTGGCACCGAGTGATTATCATCTGTTTCCAAATTTGAAGCAACACCTCCGTGTACAGAGATTTTCGACCGATGATGAGCTTAAGTATGCTACCGAAGAGTGGTTGAAGGAGCAGTCAGAACTCTTTTATTTCACAGGCGTTGGGCAACTTCGACAACGCTATAAATTGTGCATTGACAAAGGCGGTGATTACATTGAACAATAAATGTATACACATCAATCTATCTCTTCTGTACATAGGATAGGCTCAAAACTTTTTGACCGACCCTCGTATTGACGAAGCTTAAATGAATGATTAGAAATTCACTGGCTGTGTTATGGGGATGTGATTTTGAAATTTTTCTGGAAACAGCACGATTCTGAACACTAAGCATTCAGCATGTGGCGAGGTCATTGTATCTAATCACATACTCAGTACCAGTGTAGGTTTTCAAAACTCCTCTGGTCTTTGGAAGTTACCACCCACAAATGAGGTAGTAGCTGGTAAGCCACGGTTGTAGGCTTGTAACTTTACGATGGCCAAAGTTACTTTCCCAGCAGCAGGGCATTGCTGCTGTTTGCATTTGTCTCCGAAGTGAATAGCTCTCCTTTAGCCCCTTATCTGCCAGCCCTAGAAATACCCTGTGTTGCAGCCGAAAACATGCCGAACTTCCGCCCAGATAAACAGTGTGCCAACTTTGCCAAGTGTGAAATATTTCTAGTGACAGGCATCAAATGCATCCTGTTGGTGTAATGCCGGATATTTCTGGCATGTGGCGCGAGCAGTATAGTTGCAGCGCAGCGCTTGATATATCCGGTGCATAACAGTTAAAGGGTTAACTGTTATCATGTAAGCATATGATGGTCTAGAGTCTAGTTTGTAAGTTTCAGCTGCAAATCATTTGCCCCAGCTATTATTACACCATCCTACCACACTTAAAGTATCAGTGTTTTTAGCACCCATTTGGTGGTGTGTCTCTAGGCAGGCTTTGAGTGTGTGAAGCCTAATAATAATAGTAATGCCCACATTTTTATTATCCTGTCATCATGGCAGGGCCATTGCGATAGTTTACCCGGTTCATGCAATGAATGCAGCACGGAGCCAGGTGGCTGCAAGCCTGTTTGTAGGCTGCCATTAAACTACACTCATCATCGCCATTTATTATTACTGAGCTTGAATGACGATATTCATTTTACTGTCCCAAGGGGGTAGAAGGCTGAGTCGACCTACATACCCAGATGGTTTACCGGCCTGCAGATGGTCACCCATCCAAGTACTAACAGGGCTAGATGTAGAGTAACTACGTTGATCAAGACCAACGCGTTACCACTAAGCCATGCCACCGTGCCGTATTCATTCTGAATGAATAATTTCTTTTGTAAACGCCACTGGCCTTACTGGTAAACCTTAAACTATTTCAGGCATGATATAGCCAGTATTTACTTGCTAAAATGGCCTAAACCCCAACCGTTCATCCATCCGATACTCATTTTTACCGTCTCACACAGGGTAGAAGGCTGAGTTGATCTACTTGCCTGGCTACATGCTGAGATGGTGTACCCACCCAAAGATGCCATTCAAATACTAACCGGAGCAAATCTAGAGTAATTGATTGAGACCAACACGTTACTTAACCACGCCACCACCTAAAATGGTAAATAGCTTCCGATATTATAGAGCACTAGAAAGCAAGGGCATAGCGTCAGCTTTGTCTACCGCTCTTACCATTTACCCATGCCAGATCGGAGTCCATCAATGCTGTAAACTCCAACTTCCTACAGCTCGGAAGAAGGAGTGGCGGCCGGCCACAGCGGGCAGTTTACCCCCATGCGGTTACCTGTTAACACTGTGTGATAAACACTACTTTAGTAGGCCTCGAACCCGCAACCTTCCGATCATTGGTTCGACGCGCTACCAGTAGTGCCACCGAGCCTACCTAAGTATACATATATCCCTATGTGACTGTTTATAAGGAATATTTACTGAATATGCCTGTTCCCATTGGTTTACAACAGGAATATGTTTTAATTTTTACGGGACCATTAATCCATTATTCTATAGCACAAAGCAGAGCTTACACGGTATGTTTATTAGGCCTATTTCAAGAATGTGTCACCTATTTGATGTTATGATATGTATAAATAAGAAAGCTCCATAAAATTAGTCCAGAGCATTCTTGTTCCTATATTTTGCATCAAGTTATCGGTAGTAAACTTTCCCATTCATGTAAAGTGTGACACAGCTGAAAACTTTGCATGCTGGCCATTTGCTATATGTGTAATGTACACTGTGTTCAGAAAAAAACACCCACTAACAGTTTCTTCAACATATCTCCATGAATGATGTGTAGATTTAAACAAAAATTGCAGTGAATAGACATACAGAACAGTAGATTCTGAAAATGTAGAAATTAGACATTCAATGCGGTCAATGATGTAGTTAGAACGTCACATTTGTCTGGCTAAAGTTGGTGCGTGTTTACAGCAAGCGATAAGCCAGGATATCCTTTTTGCGGGTAGTTGCTGCCAGTTGCTGGTGCGTAGATGTGGTCGTATTGTGTATAATTTGGTGAAATTTAAGACGATGAATAAACAAACAACTTTTCATTCATAAGTTCGATCACCACTGATGCAAGATAATGTTACAGCATCTGAATGCCGTGGATGACTCATGCGAATCCACACTTGTGTTAAAGAGAAAGGTGGATATTTTGAGCATATGTTATGGCATTTCAGTTCAGCAGTGACACAGTAATATTCTCATTCATGCATGTTAAACAGCTGATTTTTATTAATTATTAGTTGTTGAATTATGGTGTGAAATAAGGCTGTGTTCTGTCTGGAAGTCCTTATTTGCAAACGTACAAATGTGACGTCATCATTGGCCACGATGAATATCTAATTTCTACATTTTCAGAATTACTGTTCTTTAGGTTTATTCACTGCAGTTTGTTGTTTAAATCTACACATAATTCATGGAGATACGAAAGAAATTGTTAGTGGGTGTTTTTTTCTGGTAGGCAGCTACCCAGCAGAGGTTAACAGTCACATTGGCACGTTTCAGTTTGTGTCATAACAGTTGTTGTCAGACTAGTGGTGTTCTGTTCTGTGTTCTTTTACCTCTGTACAGCAAGGATGTCCTGTAATATAGCGATTTTTTACAACTTTGGCTGTCAATAGTCATGGCTTGATTGTTGCAATATTTTTATAAGTGGTCGATCCTTAGGACATCGAAAAATGGCATGTCTGGCATTCACTTACTTCAGGGGAGGCAATCCTTTTGAGGTCACTGGACTGGTGCTGAGGAAATTTTTAATGTCAGTTTGATGTGCACTGTGTCTGGTATTCTGGAATTCAAAATATGTGGCAAAATTAACACCACTTTGTTGTTTATAGGAAGCATGTTCTTGGGCCTGCTAGTGAAAGCCACTAGTGAATAGAGCCTGTTGGTCACATCCGTTCTATGGACAGCTTGCATGTACATTTTGTGACAAAAAAATCCTGTGAAATTATTTGTTTCAGCAACAGTTTTCAATTTTGATGTGAAATTTCACTTTTTGATATATGAAAAAATTGCTTCAACTCTCTGATATAGCTATGCTAAATTTTGTACTTCTGGAGCAACCTGACCCAAACTTAATTTCTCGGTAATCATTTTAACGTCCAGACTCATTGTCAAGGGCAGTGAGTGCTCATAATCTAATCATTTTCTTGTAGGTCCATTATAGATCGACCCTGAACCCAGATGATCCCAGTCTATCTGATACTTACCCACTATAATGTCGTCGGGGGTAATAACTCCCTCATAAATAAGATATTTTATTGTGCTGTACAGAGGTATTAGCTGCCTGCAAGTGCATCCTGGCTAGAGAATCGAGATAGCCATAAAATCTCGTTTTCTACAACATATCTTCAGTGACATAAGAGCTGTTGAACTGTTAGATAAACTCGACGGCATTCGACTGAACAAGAGGAAGTCTGAGTCGGAGCCTCAGCGAATGGAAGACTATCTCCAGCTTCCCGATGACTATGAAACCAGGACATCACAGCCTGGACAGAAGAGGGTAATGTGTTGAATCTCTGGCCTTTACAGTCTGTTTGTCATTACTAATAAATCCAGTCTCAGTTGTCCATCTCTCCACAAAAAGTTTTTCCGATTTCAATGAAATTTGTCGTCTAGATAAAGGTCAATGAGTGATACATGACAGTATGTCGTATGACCCTATAGGGTCACAGAAGTCAAGAAAGTTTCAAAAATGGCTGATTTCAAAGTCTATCTCCTCCGCTGGTATTCATGTAATCAAAAAAGACTAATGGTGAATAATGATGTAAACATGTAAATTTTAACCGGACAGATTTTTTATATTTGTCCTCATTTGGCGTCACGTGACCTTCACATTTAGGACGTTCCACCTTTGGCAAGTGAATTTTGCCTCTTACAGGAAGTCAACCAGCAGTTGCATATGGGGCTTATTTATTTTGAATAGTTTTTTTGTGTATCTGAAAGTTGTTTAATTTGTGATCTGTTGTTTTTGTCATATTGTGGGATATATTGCTTATTAGAGTTGCTGATTTAATATGTTACTTCAGTAATTGGTAATTGCACTTATTGGCTAAGTGTGTCATTGGTTTACCAGACAGTTACAAGCCTTTAAAAGCATTTCTTTTCTTGTTATATGAATTGTGGAAAAAGCACAAATGAAAAGTAAATGCTTCCGATATCAATCATGTGCATGTTATAGGTGTAAGCTCTTGTATCATGAGACAAATGCAGAAGCTACATGGTAGCTGGTTTACTGACAATCTCCATTTGGCCACACCTGAGCTCTGATTTGATCAGGAATACGAAGGAATATTGCCAGAACTGCTGTCTCGTTGTAGTATTGTGTAGCATTCTATAGTTATACATCAGAGACACCGCAAATGTTCAAGAGCTGCCTTAAGACTCACTTGTTTTATGTATCTTACATTCACCGAACTGCTGCAGCTGTTGCACGTCTGATATTGTTAATCGTCCCCTGTTGTGACTTTCACCACGTTACCATGCTCTATATATTGTTGTATTGTTGTTTTCGTCGTCACTTTGACTAATTCTTTATGTGTTCGGTTTATTTGCTTATATTTTTACTTAGTTGTGTTTTGTGTATGCATGTTGTATTATTATAACATGGTGAGGCGAGCCTGGTGAGACTGAGAGCTGTCTGGATGACTAACTGCTTCTTCAGTTCTTTAACACTCTGTTGGTTGGGTTTGTCTGTGGAATGACCTATAATGTGTCATTAAACCTGACTCAACTCGACTCACTGTTGGTTGGGTCATCATATCTGTAAAAATATATTGTCTCTGGAATGATCTTTAACAAGTTGAGTTGGACACGAAACCATAATGAATCCGTCCAGCAAGCTGTGTGAACAATGTTTGAAATGACTGTAGCTTGGTAGCATCACTTGCATTAACATGTTAATAGCACGTTAAAGACTTGTTCTAATATTAATTATTATCTTTATTTCGCCAATCAAAAGGCAGCAGACAACATACACACACACAGATAAAAGCAGACAGAACACAAACTCAGACCTAATTAATTGCATGCAGTTCTGTTATTAATTCCTGTTCATCACTTCGTGAAGACCAGTCCTTCAAGGACCAAGTGTAACATGTGATATAGAATATCATTGCTAAATTTCTCAGTTACTTCATTCATTCATTCATTTTATTTACGTTTTAATAAAATAACAGACAAAATGCTGTTACATAAGGTATAATGAGCTAAAATAGGATTGCATGTGCAGGCTATCACTATCCAATATTCTCGTGATAAAGTGTCTGTCTTGTGCCGTTTTACAGAACACAGTGATATGACGTTGACAGGTACGATGGGCAGATATTGAGGAACGTAAAGATCAGATGCGGAGGCGGGAGTTAGGTTTTGTGATTGGTCAGACAGACTGGGCCAAGATGACTGATGACACTTACGCTGATCGTGCTCTGAATCGAACAAAATACATTTAGAGTATTACAGTTCATTCGCTACAGTAAGTTTAATACCTTATTGTTTTCACTATTGTAGTAGTAAACAGTGTATAATTGTTACATACATAAATAAACATTGAACATTACAAATTAGAGACATTTTATGACGTACTGGCCAACTGTTTAAAACAGGTTTTCTACTTCAGTTGAATTTGTACTCAAAATGGAATTTGATAGCAGTTTTTAGGTGTCATCGCTCAAATGCAATTTCGCTTATTGTTATGGCAAATCGTCTGTCCGTAATGTTGAGGTATCGTGATCACATAGTTTGGAAATCTTCGAAAGTAAGTTTACGGTTAGTTATCCTGATGTGTTCGATCTATTCTTCCAAAGGGAACACCGTAAAATTTTAACCCAAAGTGACCCACCACCTGTTGATTTTAGCGTCACAGACATTCGATGGCAAATTGTGGCTGAATGGTCAGAGATAGCACAATGGTCACAATTGAGAGCGTATGGGAAACCACCATTGCTCTTTCCAGTGGTACAATTAATGACCCCTACGACCTCCCCTTCCCTCAAAACGGGGCCCAAAATGCACACCTCGTGATGTGTCGAATTTCGAATGGCGAAATCTCTGCAACGGGTCATCCGTACCACTTCGTGTTTTGTTCTAGGGTAGGGTTTTCGGGGTCAGCGGATCGAATGACGCTATTTCCAGTTCTATCAAACCCAAGATGGCGGCCATGACATGACATGACATGACAGAAGATATCGACAAGAGCTGGGAGATGTCGCCTTTGCCAAATTGCTTTGGCCCTTGATGAAGTTTTTATAGATATATTATATGTGAAGGAATTGTTTTGGTGTACCTGCTGTTTCTGTCAGCGAGCATTGCATCATTCAGATATGCAATTCCTTTTCATCACTCCGTAAACACTTAAGTCCTTCGAGGACCGAGCCTTACATATGTCATAAAGAATATACTGGCTAAATTTCTTGTTTACTGTTACTATGCCATATCTCGTTTGTATTGTTCCACTGACAACATATAGTTGGATTGGATAAAGTTAACGGCTCGGCACTCGATGTGCGTTGTGGTTTCAGGCTGCGGTGAAGTGGTTTGTCGTTTATATGACGTTGTTGGTGATCGACGGCTGTGTTGGACTATTGATGCTCGCGAGACCTGCGCCGTGTGATGTCTGTTATATCAACTGCACTGTGAGGTGACAGTGTCGACATCGTCTTCAGTTGCGTCGTCTCATGTTGTAAATTTATCACAGTTCATAGTTCGACAGACGATCAACGTCTGTCTCTCTCCGTTCGTTGTTCAACAGTTGTTGCCACTTGGCTATGCCGATAGTTCACTCATTTGTCCATCACCTGAGAATTCAATGTGTCAGTCGCTGGTGACACAGCGTGTGCCGACTATGTTCGGTGCAGTACTTCAGTAGTATGTGGTCCTGGCTAAAGAACTACGTACTTTTACACAAAACAGTTTGTTGTCAGACATGTGATTTTAGGAATTAGTTTTATTAAAATGTACGTAGTTTATTCATCAGAACCACATACTACTGAAGGCCTTCAGCAAACAGAGTCAGCATGCAATGACCGCTCAGGGAATTGGTCCGGGAAAAAATCTGGGAATTTGGTTTGTTCTTAAAAGTAGTCACCCTGTTGTCATGCCACTTTCTTTTTTTAAGTCCAGTGTATTTACTGAAAAAAAGAATGCGCTAAATTAATATTTCATTGCGTTACAGGTGTCAAAATTTAAATTCGTTGCAGTTAAGTCGTGCTAAGATGTGGACATGTGAAGCATCTCTAGCATGTGTGCTGACATGCTGCTAAAGAAACACCATGTCATGTAGTGTCACGAAATATTTTCCCATCACATCCCATGTAGCCAGAAATGGACAGAAAAGATTTGAGGTAGACTTGCTGGTGGCACTGATGATAAAGCATCATCTGTGTTGTTCACTGGTAGAGAGCTAGGTTGTCCTGTAAAGGCCGCAACCCACTAGGCGAACTAGTTGGAAACTACTTGGAAACCTGGGTTGCCAACCCGGGTTGGCAACTAGTTTACAACTAGTTCGCGTAGTGGGTTGCAGTCTCAAAAGAGTTTAATTTTGTCCTTTTTAACATGCGTTACAGACTACGCTGACTTATGGGATGCCCTTGTGTCTTCCGTTGCCATCAAAATGGCTGCTGCCCTTACAATTCTTAGACTATTGTGTGACTCACAATTACATAGGCCCTACACAGCGCTGTGTTCGAATTTGTAACATTGCTGCATGATAGATACTTGGCAGTGGTTTGTAATGCAAAGAACGTAAAGAGAACTTCGACCGATCTTATGGCTTCATGCGTTGATTATAGTCGGTTTAACATCAGCAGGAAGGATAGTTGTAATGAGGTTAATACACCAAACAGGTGCATTGTCACTTGTACGGTGGTATTTTTTGTATAAAAGATCGAAATTATCTCGCGTACACTGTCCCATACAGAGTGATCATAAGATAGATAGAGACTGACTGGAAACCCATCTTATCAGAATTTAATGTGCTTCCAACCATCGTAAGTCGTTTGATATAAATGTTGATGGCGTTAGTGCCTGCAGTGTGGTTGTAGAAAAGCCACATCTATAGCATGAATGATCAGTTACAGTTTATGTAACTGATGACATCTTAATTAAGATCTTTGAAATTGACACTTGTAAGACACAGCCGTTGTGGTGCTAGTTCTGGCCAAGATGCTGCTCAGACAGTGGTCAACGTTGTGAATGCTTTTATGGTGATGGTGATGCATTGCTGGAGTACATTCTGCATGTCTTAAGGTCTGGACTGCATGACGGCTGTCAACAGTATTATGAAATCACTGGAAGACATCAGTATTTTGCATGCAACTATAATTTGATGAGTTTTTCGCTGGGGAACATATGGCTTGCATTGACTGCTGACTGAGCTCTTGCGATATTGACATCGTTATAGCATCACTCCAGTCCAGTGTGACCACATCAGATGACTGAACACCATAAGTTGGTTTGCAGGTTGATGGTCCTGACTAGTTTGATCCACGCACACAAATCCAGTCACACGGCACAATGGTACAACCATCAAAAGACGTGTGTGAGCTTCGTGTTGTACTTCAGTTGGATTTGTCGATGATGAGCCGAGCCACATCAACCGGCTGACAGGACACTGCTACAGCAGCCTTCGTTGCACTAGACATCGTCAACGCTGTCACGATGGTCAATAATTTTATTGTCACAAGACTTGACTACTGCAATGCACAACCAGCAGGATGCAGTGCTGCACGAGTGATATTCAGTGGAGAGAGTCGTGACCACATGACATCACTGCTCAGAGACCGTTTACACAGGCTTCACGTCTGTGAACGAGTGATGTTCACACTATGTTTACTCGTCTATAAGGCACTTCACAGTCTGGAACCAAGCTACCTTGTTGACATGCTTGTGTCACATTGAGTGTTGGCTACTGGTCTTCAGCACGCGGAGACCTTGATGTTCCACGAACATGACTTCAACATGGAAACAGTCTTCTTTTGTTGCTGGTCCAGCTGCATGGAACAACTTGCCGACCTATGCCTGGACATCAGAGACACTGACCGTGTTCAAGAGTCGCCTTAAGACTCAGTTGTTTGCTGTATCTTATATTAACTGAACTGTTGTGGCTGTTGCACATCTGACATTGTTAGGCGCCCTTGTAGTGACTTTTGCCACATTACGACTCCCTAAAAGTTGTGGTATTATTATTATTATTAAAAATTTATTATTATTAATTTGATATCTGCGTCTCAGTGCCTTGCCACTGGTCAAAAGTTGTTGTCACGTTGCTGCCTGTATAACCTTGACCTTGGCATTGATTCGTTCTGCATCACTGATGCATAGGACCACCACTCCTGTCTGTCTTCAGCTGAAGCCTCAACTTCTTTCCAGTTTAGTCACATTCTTTGGAGATCGTTCTTCTCTACACCTCTCCAGTGCGTTTTTGGTCTACCAGGTCTTCGTTTGAAATCTTTGACTTCCCAGTAGAGATG
>Ga0056129_1000291_pt1 | contig 11954 bp, 9 predicted proteins | sample WorMetLIZISLAND1_FD_71118 | JGI IMG/M metagenome (GOLD analysis project Ga0056129, IMG submission 71118) | Marine gutless worms symbiont microbial communities from Max Planck institute for Marine Microbiology, Germany - Olavius loisae LIZARD... ...
CTACAACTTCCCACTGGAGAGCTTGCTTCGGAATTCGTGCTTCATCCATTCTTGTGACATGACCTAGCCATCGCAATCTTCTTCCCCGAATCACGTTCATTAGAAGTGTTTACCCTGTTCTTTTCCGTATCTCCTCGTTTGTGACTTTATCCCTCCAGGTGATACATTACTTATAGTGAAATAAATATAAGTGACAACTCATTTTTGTCTATTTGTGAAGTTTTTTGAATGACTGCGCATCGCATACATTTTACGTAAACAACAGTCACATCAGCTTATTTTTAGCTAAGGCTACGTGTAAACAAGTTTGAAAAATGCAGCCCAACTAGTGAATCGAAAAGCCGATTTTTTACGAAACAAACAGATTTGTTTAAAGTGATTCAGTGAGTATCTGTTCGAATCGCGAATCGGAATGTACTCATGGACGGTAGGCCTAACTGTAGATCTAACTGAAGCCAGGTGGAAACGCAGCTACAGAAGACAGTCTGCGTCTGTGATGGTTTGGACATGTCGAGTGGATGGCGAACGGAATAACTTGCAACTTTAATGGCGATGTCAGCATCAGAAACAAGATCAGAAGGGCAGAAAAGATTTGGATACATCGGGTGTAAACGAGGATTCGCGGCAAAGCGACGTTGGACAGGCGCCGGGATGTGACAGCGACGGGATGAAATAGAAGATATTCATTCATCCTGATAGCCGTGTCGTCGCCTGCTTCCGAGAAAAGACGAACGGGGATCAGAATGTCCGACACGACATCATCCCCCATGTGCTCAGGCCGGCAAAACCGCTTATAGCCACACAGATTTAGAGTTTGTATACAATACATTCCGTACAGACGACGACAGACAGACAGACGTACGCAATAGTGTAGCATAAGCGCGACCGTACTAAGTACGGTCGGCTACAACCGTGCATGCTAGTGATTTAATTGAGAGATTGTAGATGGTTTCTATTGCAGTTTTTGCTAGTTTTTGTAAAGAACATACAGTTTCAATTTTCGTATATTGTCTAGTTTCAGCTTTAATATCAGTTTTACTGAAAATAATCATTTCAGCACTAGTTTAAGTTTCAGTTTACATGGAATATCACTGGCAGTTTTAGTAAGAAATTTCAGCCTGCAGTCCGAAGAAACTGCAGTTCTGATTGAATAGATTTGGCGCCAATGCAGGAGTGTCAGGTGTCTGAAAGCCTTCTGACAGCATCAGCATCAACGCGAGATGATGGCATCTCAGCGCATCATGGAGTGCGGAGAGAGGCAAAGAGCGAAATGTACGGACTGCCAGGCCGTCCATTAATAGCGACGTATTAGCGGGCGAGCGGGTGACGTCATCGCTCGACGATCACGTGATGGCAGGAATCACGTGATGCGATTACGTCATGCCGCGCGTGAGTGAAGTACTTGACGAATTTCTACGCGATTGACTGCGACGCTGCAGTCAGCCAGTCAGTCTGTCGGGATGTAGTAGCGAGACGTGACGACTCTGACACTCAAGAGTTGACGTACTTTACAACTCGGACAGAGTGTGAAGCAGACGTTGAGGATCTATAATTTCAGCGTGCGAGTTGTCGGAAATAGCATCAGCCGGTGAGGACGGAGAGGCGTATATCCCTTCACACTGGGAATGAAGTCTTCTGGAACTGGCTTTTGACATACTTTAGAGATCACACTCAGCTAACTGTGACTAAGGAGGACATGTCAGCCATCCCGAGGCCAACAATTAGATGAGCAGACTACTCAGTAGGCTGTCAAACTAACATGGGAGAGAACTCAACTGTATACTCGTACCCTGCATAATTTGCATACAAATAATACAGCTTAATAGTCACTATAAGGAGTCCATGGAGCATAGCTGTAAGCCAGTATGTACCAACCTTTGAGAAATCCACGCAGAACTTACCCTTGAAAACAGGAAGATCGGCTATCGCTGACAAACGACGCGTTTATACAGCTTCTTTGTTAAATGCAGCTTCTCGCTGTTGTCGACTGATCGGCACTTAGTCTACCAAAGTCTGTCTATCTACCAGATTTGATACGTTCATCTTGTCCATTATGTTCACAATACATCCGTTGTTATTGTTCATAATAACTTTGAGGAATTAATGTACATGTGCTTGTAAATATTTTAGATTAGTATATTAACATTTAGTCAATGTTATGCGAAAAAAATGCAAAATTGTTTTTCTTTATTTTCTAAACGTTTAAAATGCGTCTGTAATACCGGAACTATCCAAACAAACGCTAACTTTATAGCAAGGATGTGTTGCTTACGTGGTTTTTTACGCGGCCGCGCAAGACAAGAAGCCAAGCTGTCGCTAGGATAGCCGACCATACTCCATCATAGACTATAGTATGCAGAACCCGACAGTCAAATAGCAATGGTAAGTCAAAGCCGCTTACCAAATTTGAAATCACTAGCTCAAATAGTTTTTAAGATATGTTCGATCGTGTGCCATTATTGTAGGGTCGTGACATAGGCCACGCCCACTTTTAGGAAAAAATATTTGTGCGCCCAATTGGTATTACCCATACAAAGTCGAGTACCAAATTTGAAGTTTCTAGCTCAAGTAGTTTTGGAGATATTGACGCCGAAATGGTTGACATGATCTTGAACAACCTCTAAACAAAGGTCAATCGATTTCGTATGTACGACTTCCTATAGGCTTTCAATAGTAACTTTTGCTCTAGGACGCACCGTTTAGTCACAATACTTCACGTTACAGACGACGACAGACGGACGCAACAGTGTACCAATAGCGCGACCGTTAGTACGGTCGGCTAAAAATCAGGTAAACAACACGTGCGTGCTTTAAAATGCGGCAGTTAATTATTAGGCTATGTTATCAAGTGATGACAAAATTGTAATTAAAGTTTATCAACAGGTAAAACATATTCAATACATGCGAATTAAGCGATGATTAAAGTGAGAATGACCATTAGACCTAATTATTGCCGCAAGATCGGAAACGCTCAAGTCACAGTGTACAAAATCGGGGTACCGCGGCAGCAGCCCCACCGCCGTTCAGGCTTGGTGACCCTGCCCCCTGTGGGAGCCATCCCCTAGTCACCCCATAGTATTATTGTACACTACGGGATTTTCTGTGTTTTTTTGTATGTGTGTGCTTATTGTTTAGCTGTGTTTTGTGTTGTTTGCTTTTCTAGGTTTTCTTTACTTTTGTAGCGTTTTTTCCTTCAGTACTTTAATAATGTTGGTTGGATCTTTTGACCTGTAAAACTGTCTCCCAGATAACCTATACTGTGTTTGTAGAGACGTTAAACCCTGCTCACTCACTCGCCAACAGTGTACAAATTGTCGTAAAATTAAATTTTGTCTTTGAAGGAAATTCTGTAGAAAGTGATTCTGAAGTTTTGAGGCATTTCAGTTTCTCGGAAATGCACGAAAATTCTCGATCGCAAGACATTTTGTAGAGGTGACCGGATGCCGAGGATTACGCGGTTCAGGTCACTCCCCTTTTGTGAGTATTTTTTATCTGCAGACTAGTATTATCCGAAATCTCTCTGCAGCTAAACTTGATATACACACAGCTTTTCCACTCTGAACCCAGCCGTGCATTAGCAGCAACGCATTAAACTTGCAGCTGGTTTAGTGTCTGCGTAGTTTTAGCAAAATTGGTGCAAATTTGCGCTTGATGTATGTATTGCGACATCCGTGTCGCCGCTGATGTTGCTGGATAGTTCGTTTATTGTGAGATAACAAGGTCTGAAAGGACTCATTAGTGGCGTCGTAACACATTACTGCCAGAAGACTCCGACCTCTATACGTGACGGACCACGTGACACCGCGGCGACAGAAGCCTTTGTCCAGCCTCGGTCACTGCTGAAAAGTTCAGTGATGACCGGACGCTGTAAGCCGCATAAATGTCTTCGACATTTGATTTGCTGTCCTGCCGATCGACGTCAGCTTACGTTTATCGCTGACGATCTGACAATTCCGCGCGATGCTCCCGAAAGCGTCGCGCAGTTTTTCTGAGAACAGCGACGCCTCTATAAATGTAATCCGTAGTTTGTAGAACGTATGCGGCCCAGGTCACCGGCACGATCTGCGACCGAACTGAGCGAACTAAAAACGGAAAGAAGTATCCAAGATCTGCTCGTATCTCGAGTTGCAACTTGCAATGTAGGACGGACTGACGGAACAACGCTTAACGCGGCCATTCACTAGACAGCCGCATAACAATGTGTATCACATATCCGCGTCCCTTGCCTGTTGATCGCATTTAACGAGTGTCCGATATCAACAGAACAATCGTCGTCGTTATTTATTACACTTTAGACGAACGAGGCAAATGACTTAATGAATTCTCAAATTTTTTTACCCACCTGTGTACAAGGCCCCCGTTTTATGGGTGATTCCGTCGGAATTTCGTATGGCGGATTAGTCACAGAAAACTACAACGTTGGGGACTATTCGATAGTGAAAGAAAAAGAATTTCTACGATAGGTTTAGCCGTTTCGACACAATACCGGATCGTTACGGACAGACGGACAAGCAGACAGCAAATACCGCGCTTATACATAGCGTCTTGCGGGTAAAAATGGCAGTATTTTGCAATTCATAAAAGTTATAATGTTTAAAACTTCAAATTTGCACATTCAACGCCAGCCACTTACGGGTGGTCTACAGTATACCGAAAACGCTGGCGGATCGATTTGTCAAATCAGTATCGAGATTATCCCGGTTCACTTCAAGTTATTATACATTTCAGTACCAGAAATACGTATATTCGGGTACTTAGGGACAATCCTCTGATGTTCTAGTATGTCATAATCTGTTGATTCGGTATTTGAAGACAGCCGTGAAGCTAAAACGATGTATGTCAAACATTGCTGTTTGAACAGCGATGTTAGCGCGGCGAGTGGCTCACGGGGCTCGTCACGGAGTACCTTGGTGGTCCTTAATCCTTATCTCCGTTAGGCAGAGTGAAAATGTGGAATTTGTGTGTTCAGTGTGCTCGATCGTGGCCACGCATGGCGCCGTGGCGTTGCTTGGCAACGAACGACGCCAGGCGCTGCCACTCATCGACGCCTTCGCGCGCACGTTCCACGTGCCTTACGTCAGTGTGACTTCACCGCCGCCGAACGCCGCCGCTGTCATGGCAACCAGGGACGCTGCGTCCAGGGCCGGCCCAGATGACGACCGGGCATTCGTGCTGTACATTCGACCGTCTTACCGCAAGGCCATAGTCGACGTTGTCCGCCATTATCGCTGGTCAAGGATCTACTACATCTACACCGAGCCTGAAGGTACAGTTTCAATTTATCATCATCATCATCATCATCATCATTGTCGCTAGGTGTAGTAACGGGTCAGTTACCAGTAAGACACGTGATTGACTCTATGACACCCGTTGCCATATGGGTACAGCTATGAAGCATCTTGTGCCAGACCGGGTTAAGCCGTCATTTGAATTTTTGACATACGGGCACTCTGACGATCAGGGTTCAAAGATTATAAGCTTTAACAACAGTACTGGTCGTAATCGCCCCAATCGTCACATGTGCTATGGAAATTGTAGACTCACACATCGGTTAACTTTTAGCCAACAGTTAAGATATTTTAGCAGTATTGTACTGAAAAGTTTTTTTTACAAATTTGTGAAAATGTGAAAATACAGTCGACTTTCAAATTTCAATGAACATACATCCTATAGCTCGCCTTATACGCTACTGTTTAGGCAGGAATATAGCCTGCGTGAAAATTAACAGTGTTAAAAAACAGCATCGAATCGACAAGCTTGTTATAATCTGTTATGTTTTGACGATACAGATGCCGTTTGCGACAGTACTGGCATTGACTGAACTGTTCGCAGATGGATTATGGACAGCTAGTAAATCTTTCAGCTAAGCTTTGCCGTACGTAGCGGCCCGTAAGATGTCAAGCCAGTCACATGAATTATTTCACGGTGACTGGCGATGATTTCACGGCATACTGCTTAGTCGTTGGTTGAAGTGCAACCTGGGCTTATTCGGCACGACTTCGCGATGGAAATGGCAAGCCTGCTGAAGCAATGAAAAATACTGGTGGTCCATTTGTGTAAAGATACGTGTATATTACAAGCATCGAAGCGTTATTGTCAATAGTGTATGTCAAATTCTCAAAGAAATCGCATCCAACAGATTTAGAATGGTCTTTCACGTACTGTGGTTGAAACTCCTAAATAGCACACCCATCCTCAGATCTCAGCATCGATGCCAAAGATACTGGAGAAGCTGACTTGGTGTTCTGAATCATCGACCGGCGCCTTTGTAACCGTTTATAGCGATTCTGGAGCCGAATTTAAATGGCCAGACTTACATACTTATTAGACTTGTGTTCTCGGCCAGACGGGTGGGCGAAGGCCCAATTGTCGTGGTTATGTGTCTATTTGTGCTGAACGGACCTCATGCCCATTGATCTTGGGTGAAAGTCAATCGTACGTAGGCCTCCTACTACCTGTGATGTGCTTCTATAACTCACCAGCTATACTGCCTGTAAAGCATTACAATTACACAGATCACGCTAGACAGTCGGCCTTCTGGAAGTTGAACGGGAGTCACTCGCGTGTATTTCGCCTGCAGACATGTGGCCCCACAAGACCAGATCGAAACAAGAGTGACTACATAAAATTCGGGGACAAACGCAGCAGCGAGTGTGTAAGGCGAACGTGCATAACGTCGATGAACTGAAGCAGCGACTGATCGATGACTTAGATGACTTGGGACGAAGCGTCATTAATGTCTCTCTTGTTTGCTCGCGGTAGAGCATAGGAGGATGTTTTCAGCATTTAATACCATCTGAGAGCACACACACATACACACTAACATCTTGCTGTTAATTTTGTGAACATTAAAGCAAACCAGCATTGTTATTAGCGAGCGAAATAGTATGCGTCAGACGTAGGCATGTGTTTGAGTGACAGATGTGTAACAAATCTCTGATATTGTTTTCTGAAAAGTTAAACCGCTGCTTCAGAATCCAAGTACATGATACTCAACGCTGCAAACCCGAAGTGGAAATTTGCCTCATCTTTGCCTGCTTTACCTTATGCGGCATGTCATCTGAATGTGATGTACAATTAAGTTTTTTATGCATATGGATAAATACGAAACATATTATGCAGCCCACGGGAAATGCAAATAATTGTGAAAACGGGACATTTTGGCGTCGGTCGATGGGTCTACACGGAAGTAGGACACCGTGGCCCAAAACGGGACGTGACGGGAAAACGGGACGGATAGCAACCCGACTGTCAAACTACGATGCTTCTATTAACTGCATCATTAAGATTACGAGCACCAAAATCAGTTCGATGATAGAAAGATGATTACATGTATTCTACTCGTAGAATACATGTTATCCAACAGCTGCTGGCGGATTAGCACCGTATGAGTGCAGGTCTGCTTCATAGATGTAAAAACATTCTAGAAAAAATAAAAAAACGTTTTTATAAACGTTGAATAAAAAACGTTAGCCCTATAATTTGTTAAACCTATTGCCTAATGCCTAATGCTGTAGGTGCAGTATAGCTGGAACTAGAGAAAAACTTTATTCAATTTGTTGCAATTCACGACTTCACTCCGGCTACTGCTTGACGTCACGACAGCCATGTCACTATAGCCTAATGTAATATGCTCTGTACGTAATAGGTACAGAGCTGCTCTGCATTCAGCCACTTTCAGAATAAAATCCAGGCCTATTAATTCGTTTCTATGTTTCCAAAAGTGCTTCTCGAAGTCCTGGATAGAATTTTCAATGAACTTATCTCCAGCTGTTTTCGAGATTTGCGCATTGGGGTCACCAGTTTGACCTTTTGGGCACGTGACCATTTGATTCCCCATAGGCCATTTCTTATTGATAGCCCTTGGGAACTAAGCCTCTATCTTTAACGGTTTCTGAGATATTTAATGGAGACTGTGACGTAATGGTTGCCATGACCTTAAACGACATCTAAAACAAAGGTCAAGGTCATTCATTTTGGTACCAATTGATTTCTCGTATACGACTCCTAAAAGCTGTCAATAGTAACTTTTGCTCTAGGACGCACCGTTTAGCCACAATACGTAACGTCACAGACGACGACGACAGATGACAGAGAGAGCGACGCAACACTGTAGCATAAGAGCAACCGTTAGTACGACCGGCTAAAACATTAAAAACGTAATAAAACATGGCAGTGGCAGGAATAAAAAAAGTATAAAAACCGTTATTACACATCTATGGTCTGTTTTATAATATACGTGGTGTGAGTGTCCGACTCAGCATATACAGCAGCGCTGTGGCATGCGCTGGTTCTGTGAGTGCGCATAGCGAGCGGCGAGCGTCGATGTCGCCGATAGAATCGATTTCTGCTTTCAGCGAGCAAACGTTGAATTACATCTGACGCTGAGTCCGTGAAACGTGGATGAAACATCTCTCGACAAGTCGCATAGTGGACCAGCACTGCACGACCATGAGCTATCCTCGCATTGCAGCTTCCGCCGCTAACCGCAGTTAATCAGTGTATATATACGAGTCGTTTAATGGGCATTGGGCAATATTACTGCGATGAGTCGGCGGCCATAGCAGAGAGATAACACAGTTGTTTCATGACCTACTTTTGTCGATAGCACCGTGTCTCGAGTGAGATACTGACTCAAGCGCGACCAAGTGCCCTGATTGCAATAGTATTGAAAGAAGCACGTATGCATGTATATCACGTTAGTAGGCCTATGGTAAAACCTACACATAATAGGTCACATTTCAGTGGACGAATCTGGCAGAATAAAAATTCGTGAGATATAGCATATAATCAGCCCATGTCAATCCGTTTCCTGTGCTTCATTTTATTTGGAGATTTGACAAGGATTGTCCCTTCATCGGAGGGGAACCATTTCAGGGATCTTACCCTTCTAAGGGAAAGGGGTGCTGTATTTCTGACTTTATCCCAGGAAGTGGGGATGGGATACGCGCTGTAACGAGTACCGATGCATTTATAATAGAAGATGATGCCAGTGAGAAAAGTATATTATTAATAATTTGGCCTAATCAACATGATAATGTCACACAGAGCTCATCCTAACTATTACAAATGATTGTGTTTTGCTGCTAATCGGAATAGCGGAATGCAGTTTTGCGGTAAATGTAATGTGCAATTCTTGTCGCGATAAATATCAATCAACAGTTGATGCTGAACGATCGCGGCAAGCGTCTCGTCTCTCGTCGACAATGTGTCGCTGTTCGTTCAACAAAAGCACGTAATGACTCGCTCACCAGCTGCAGAAGCCGCCCCGTTGCCATGGTTACAAAGCGACTAATGGTGCGCTGATGTCTCCGGACTTTTCTACACGACGACTTTCGTCACGTGTACATCCAGAAGTCAGTGCACCGAACAATTTCAGTACAGAAACTGGAAGGGACTTCAGTAGAGGGCACATCCGTGACGGTTTAACTGGTCACTAATCTAAAGGTTCACTCACAGTATATAGAGCGCGCGTAGCGCGCTCTATATACTGTGATTCACTGCTCCAAAAACTATATTAATTCTGTGGAAACTATAATATTTTGCTATAATGTCGTAATATTGGTAGTATTACTAAGACTTATAGTTTCAACACTATACGATAGTTTTGGGAGCAGTGGAGTAGTGGCCCTTCGGACTAGTACATGTAACCCGTCCTCACCCCGACGACTACCTGTTAGTCTTTGCTCGATCGCTTGATTGTCGGTGGGTCAACCCACAAATTCTTCGCCTGAGAATGTTCAGGGGGTCGTTGGTGTGAAAAATTGGAGCCAGAGGCTGCGGCCCACTCTCTCGGTGTGGGGTGGGTTTGATCCATAGAAACCTTCCACTGGCATTATCGTGTTATTATACAAAATTTGGCGTTTCTGCTACAACATGTCACGGGAAGTTTTGCCCCATTTCAGGCATGAAGTCACTTCTAGTGGAAACAGTGGACTACCTACCAACGTGCCCAGTTTCGTCGAAATCTATCTGGAACTTTTCTGAGTCATCCTGCGAGCAGACAAACTAACACACAGACCGAAAAGAATCCCATAAAACAAAGTTGTTGGGGATAATAATGAATAAACGAGTAGAAATCATTAAAACGGACCAACTAATATACGTGAGTAATTCCAGAAAGTCTGAACGAGTATGTGAAAGCAGTCTGGTCTATAAACGCAGTGTAGGTCTGTACGACGGGAAGGATTTGTGGTCGGATCGAGGCGGTAATTTTTATGCGTGAAATGAAAGCGTCAAAGAGTGATGGATGGTGACAGTAATGACATGAATATAATGAACTGACCATGGAGGCATGTAGTCTTGGTCGGTCTTCATTTCTCGGTCTCGAGACGTACCTTTGAAACGTCTCGGACTCGTCTCGGTCTCGGGTATTAAAATCATCATCATTTTAATTCCAGAAACACAAAATAACAAAACAAAACAAGAGTAGGAACAAGTAAAGAAGTGTGCTGTGAGGACAGAAGGCTATTAGTAACAGCACTGACAAGCTGACAGCTGCCGCAAAATTACAGGATAACATAACCCAGATATAAAATCATTCAAACACAACTAGGCATATAAACTCGTAATGTCCTCTAAAAGGTTAACATTTTAGCAAAAGAGCATGCACTTGAATGAGGAAACCGAACGAAAGTCTGCATTAATTAGCTCTTCTAAACGCTGATGGCGCGTTGACTAAAAAGGCATACGAGTGTTAGTGCGGTTAAAATTTCTATTCAGCCTGTAAGCATGTCCGCGTGTCTGCGAGTCACAACATTGAAGAATCCATCACGGTTCAATTTAACTAATCCCAAAACAATTATATAGCAACCATATTAAATCCATATACACACGTCGCCGTTCGAGACTATGTGATCAACAGGTGGCGTTAATTTGTCAGTAGGAGGCCAGCGGCCTTAGCGTTGTACAAATTTCCAATTGTTACGGTTTTGAGCCAAAATCCCACCGATCACGATGAAACCTGGCACGGCGAAACGCATCGTGTGTGAAATTTGACACACCTAGGGCACGCCTCGCCATGCCAGATTTCCCCACGATCGACTAAATGAGTCGCTACTTTGTGGAAAACCTGAAAATGCAAAGCTGAGTGAAGATATACTGGTATTGTGCGCCACGAGCAGACATGCTGGTAATGAACCAACAGAGTTACACAAAAGACAAATATTTTATATCCAATGAAAAAAAATTTGTCATGATCCCTGAGTGCCATGCAGGCACGCAGACAACATAACTTGAAGGATAAACTGACCAGTATGACCGCTGACGGTAGTTTTTGTTAGGAGGAGTAGGCAACATAAAATGTTAGAGCTCAGGAGATCACTTCTGATTTGTATCATGAATGTCAACATCGACATTTCGCAGAAAGCATTCCATTAGTCGTCGGTATACGCTGTTGCTGCAGCTGCTGCTTCTGTATAACGTGTCTGCATCCAGCAGATATCGCATTGTGTAATTCTTTACCTTTATTTATATCATTCTCTGAAATGATTCTTTACTCAGTTGCGGTAAATAACTTTAATAACCATCTTTGCTGTTGCTACAAGAATTTTATTGTTAACATTATCGATAAATGGATGACATTGAGGATTGAAACGTGAGATATGTTGTTTCCATTGGTATAACCGCACTGTATTCGTGGTACCCTAATCTTCAACATGTCTGGCTTACTGGAGACCATTCTTTTTGCGTGTCCCCTATACGTGCCATTCCGGCCAGTTATTATAGTCGTTTTCTGGTTGATTTTGGAGACACTTGGCTCATTCCTACATTGATCTCATTCTCAACCAAATACAGGCATGCAACATTCTGTACGGAAACTACTGTAGCTGTAGCATATAAAGTCCTATCTGGAATCTATGATACAAGTGTCGCACCGGAAATACCTATAATATCACAGCATGCTACTCGAGGTAATTCACTAAAAATCGCCAATCGTAGATGTCACTACAACC
>Ga0056129_1000292_pt1 | contig 11950 bp, 6 predicted proteins | sample WorMetLIZISLAND1_FD_71118 | JGI IMG/M metagenome (GOLD analysis project Ga0056129, IMG submission 71118) | Marine gutless worms symbiont microbial communities from Max Planck institute for Marine Microbiology, Germany - Olavius loisae LIZARD... ...
AAAAATATCAAAAATATCGTGATATATCAGATATTTTTGATATTTTCAATATTTTTAACAAGTGAACTTGTTACACCCGACTGTTTGTAAATTTAACGATGGATGGCAACTTTGTAAGTGGCTGATGAACAATGCAGTGAATGGGTGTTGTAGACATTGTGGCATTGAGAATCCATCTTGGTCAGAACTGAAACACTTTGTCAACTTTCTCAACGTTCAGCTGTTTGCCTGTGAGAACTCGGTGTTCTGCAGTGATATCATGGCACCGGACCTGCCTGGGTTCCTAACCTTTGTCATTCAGTTTATGATACAAATGTCAAAGGTACGTTACAGTGTCGTCCTTTAACTCAGTTCGTAGACGGCGTGTTAGAAAATGTGACGATTGTTTCAATACATTTACAATTAATTGTTGGTACTGAATGAGTTTATGACAAAACCACGAAGCTGTGGCAAATTATTTTCATGTTTGCTTATCACAGTTATCACATGCTGTAGAAACTTGTTGCCGATGCTGATAACATGTGCTAACTAAATCTTTAGCAGCTTCGTTAATTGGTAGTTTTTTTAGTATATTAAAGTAGTAAATAATAGTGGCAATGTGTACAGGGCAACAGGGATGTTTTATGAGAATGTACTGTTACTGTGTGTGATGTCTGTTAAGAATGGAAACGGAATTGAGCAGAAATGATTTTTCATGCAGGATTTTGCTACACGATCACTGACGATTTCTGAAGAGACGCCTGAAGTTGCCATGGAGCTATTGACGGAAGATGCTGAGGTGCTTCTTGTTCTTGATTGTTTACATTTTTCAAGTGATATGTATGTTAGTAAGTATGTAAGGAAGTGATTGAGTAAATAAGTAAAATTGTTTCTGTACAGCATAGTTATGGTGCAATTAACGTATTTTTGGATGTTCTAGTTCGGCTTGTGTTCACCAGGTGTATGTCGACTAGTTGGCTACTAATAATGGTCATATCAATATACATAAGGTTGTTGATGCATTCGTTCCATTTTTGTAGTGTATACAACAAATATTTTGGCATTATCATGATATCTTGGAGTATAGCGATAAGTCACATCTACGTCTGACCTACTGTCAACACAGTCTTTGACAAACACTGCTGCTCGTCAGTTCTCATGCTGTGCTCCCATTGTTTGGAACAGTATTCCCTCATTTGTGTGCTCTGCTAATAGTTTCACTAGTTTTATGTCTCAGCTCACGACTTATACGTTCGCAAGACATTTGTAGTCACTTCGCTTTCGCACCTCTGATACCCTTACCAGGTCTTTTACGCGTTATAAATTCGTTATTTTTGCTTACTTACTTAATTAGCTGGGACAGAAGGTCATGTGTGTGCTGTTATAGGAGGAATGTTTGTAATTTTTAGGATGCGGCGAATGCGGAAAATGTTCTTGCTCACTATGGTCTGAAGAGAAGATGGGAAACAAGGTTCACTGTGTCATGTTCTACTGTTATTGTGCCATTTTTCTTGAATTTTATGCAGTTTTAAACCTTTTTGTATGTGCACAGTAGCTGCTACAGGAGCAATATGAGACACTGTTATGTTATACAACGCATCTGTTGGGTTTAAAAGTGCAATTCATCATCGTCTTAGTAAGCTATCTAAAGTGGCCTAATTAAGTCTAGAGGATACTAGAAGGTGCACTGAATACATGAAACAGAAGCAGCACAAATGAGTCATTTAATTAACAGAAAGGACTTGGTGGACCGGTGAGTTTTTAGTCAGTTGTGGAACAACTGGGTGAAGTCACCGGTGTGCCATTATGTGGCAAACTGTTCCCTGTGTTGACAACTGGAAAAGATCGGTCACCGATAGTAGCGCCACAAACAGCGGGCACCACAAGAGAACTGGTGTGTAACATTGGGAATATATTCAGTTGTGCTCCATTATATTCAAGATATAACTGAACACACATGCGGATAAACTAGTACAGCTATTTTAAACTGTCAACGTGCAGGGATGCATATATTTAATGAAAAGACATTTGCTGTATGTGTTCATGTAGTAAGGTTTGAATACACTGTGAAATTGTGCCGATATTGATTTCTGCAGTAATATTCTGTGGTTGTGCATTGTAGTCCTCATCCGTACCTGTTTTTCAATGATGATGGCAACTCGTTCACGTTCATGGGATTCATCATCAACCCACAGACTGGAGACATTCTAGATCCACGCACGGGTGAGATTCTCACTCCGCAGGCGTTGCCACGGCGACTGCAGGAAGCGCTGATACGCAACCGTGTTAATCTCAGCGAGAACTTTGATGAACTGCCAAGGTACATGCAGTTTCTGCTGTCAGTCATTGTGGTAACGAGGAATTAATTAACAGCATAGTACGATTAACGGTCACGTCATAATACATAATTATGTTGAGAGTATGTCTGAACTGAAAGTGTCCTTGATTTGTTCTTGCATCATAAATGCTGCAGTTACAATTACAGTGACACAGCCTAGACTGCGCTTGACGTCTTTCCTGGTGTTCAGGTATTGTCAACTCAGTTAAGTTATTGACAGCCCAGTTTCATTTATATCAATTGATCGTCACTGTCAAAGACAGGTGATAGTGTACTATTACTGACTGTCGTTACTGGCCATTGTGCAACTCAGATATATAACTGAGAAGAATTTCGTTTTCAAATGACAAGAAACGGTGTTTGTTAATATGCCATATGTTGGTTGTAACCAGCTTTCATTTGTAAACTTGTTGCATGTGTTTAATGAGTTCGTGGTGTGAGAATGTAGTGGTGCATTGTAGACTGGAGAAGATCAAGAAGATGTGTAACGTGATGGGTATTGACATGGTCTATGATCCCGACCCGTCATACGAACTGACAGCGGACAACGTCAAGAAGATGCTGGCGATCTACATGAGATTCAGGTCCTGTCTAACCCCACGCTTCTCACCAATTCACGCGTCTGTCTGTTCATTGTCAGTCTGTTGTCATTGCTTGCAAAGCAGTAGTGAAGATGACATTAAAACAAAGCTGTTTATCACAGACGTAATTAGAAATCAGGGCTATGCAAAGCTTTGAGATTTGATTAGTATTTGAATCATCCTTGCTGATTCGATTCAATCTAAAAGTGATGGTCTGATTTGAAGATTTTTGAATCGGCTCCACCATCCAGCACCCGTCACAGGCAAACTTAGGCTTCTAGTTCTTCAGTTTCTTTGCATTTTAGGCAATGTGGATTTACACGTGCAACTCACAACATTGCACAATGCAATATGTAGTACATGTTCACAAACTGAATGAGTGGAATAGAAATTGTGACCGTGATCCTACAGCCAATTCAGTTCAAAGTTTGATTCAAATGTATTGGCTGGTTAGCTGGTGAGAAATTCATATGCTTATTGCTGTACATAACAACATAAGTTGTTGGTGTATTAGATGTGCTAGCTAACGGCAAATGATCGTTGTGTGTAGGTGTAATATCCCAGTGATCGTGATGGGTGAAACTGGATGTGGAAAAACACGGCTGATAAAGTTTATGTGTGATGTGTGGAAGCCGCCGGGAGCTGAGGTGACCAACATGATTCTGATGAAGGTGAGATAGAATCTATGTCTGTTAATTTATCTCTCTCTGCTTCATATCTTTTCACCTTATATCAGCTAGAGTATGCTTGTTATTAGACTGCATAGTGACCTTATGTATGGAAAGGTCTGTAAAATTCCTTGAAAAACAGTTAAATTTAACCTGGAAAATTCAGCTGCTCGTTGGATTGGTTCATGTTGATGACTTCAGCATCTGTTAATTGTTTTGTTGTATTTCGTGAGTGTTATTTTCTGCAAAAGTAACCCCACTGTTGATGTTTTCTTTGGCCGTCATACTGTTGGTACCCCAGTAAGTAGCTTGTGTTATCTGGTAGAAGACAGAATATTGCAACTCTTTGCCACATTTCCATTAGTGCTCTGAGAGAAGATCGTTGATGCAGCAATCTAGAAACCATTGTTGTCATAGAAGTGATTTGCACAAGTCTGAACTATTTACATGCAGTTGAGGCAGATGTTAGGCCTTTAAATGTTGATCTTTTATCTGCCTGACGAGGACAACTGTGTGAAGAACTGATGATCCACCATAGATATGGCAATACTGATGATAAAAAGGATGCGCTCAGGGACTCGAAGCCAGTGAAGACTGGCGAGCGCGTACGTGATATGTTCCGACGGATTCCAAAGGTCAGCCGTGCTGCTGCGTTTTGGACAGACTGAGTCAGGTTCAACTTCCCACTCAACACGTTATAAGGTCATTTTGACAGTACGGAGGAAGAGTGTGTCATGAAGAAGATATACTGTAGTGTATATTGATTTCTTTGCAGTAAATAGGTTAATATGGTAATTCCTACCATGATAGACTTATATTCTGCTATACACTAATACGTCATGTACGTTTCATACATGTTATGTCCTCTGTTGAGAGTGTTGGTGTGTGCCTGTCACAGGTTCACGGTGGTACAACCGCTGGTGACATTGATCGCAAGGTCCGCGAGGCCGTCATGCACGCCGAGATCAATGGAGAGGAGTTCTCAGGAATGCAGACCGTTCTGTTCTTTGACGAGGCCAACACTACGGAGGATATTGGACTGATCAAAGAGATCATGTGTGATCACACGATTGGAGGACAGTCATTGATGGAGACGCATGGACTCAAGCTTATCGCTGCCTGTAATCCATACAGAAAGTAAATTACTATGTTGCTATCATATATCAGTGTCAGTTGTGAATTAAAGTGTCGGTTTAAAACTTTCCATTGCAACAACGTTAATAACAATCCATAGAGTCAGATTAGTGATTGACTCTGATATTTACTGGCTTGTGTCTTGAAATTGTTTATTGCACTATAACTGACTATAATAGATCCTAAACAGACTAGAAATTCCAAGCACAGATTACAATGATGAACATTACAGTATGAAGAGAAGGCTAAAAGTGCAGTCGTAGGTCATTTACACACAACATCAATGTCAAAATTAATTTATATAGCACAATTTCACACAAAGCATCTCAATTGCGCTTGATGCACTAGTATCTTCTGAACTAGATCGTCTCCATTCTGTGCCGAAAGACACCGTTGCTTACAGCCGGTTCACGCAGTTTCACAGGCAGTGAATTTCCATACGTTTGGACGCCCAGTCGTCAGTCCATATAGGGTCAGCACATTATGTTTCGGTTTAGCATTAGTTAACCACCATGATTCGTGATGAGACCTGGAAAGATCACAAATGCCACAAAACATTCTGAAAGTTATTAGAATTGTTATGGTGATGTTATGTGCTGTGATGAAGACATTCAGATGAAATGATTCACCGTCTGGAACACTCTGGTCTCGGCTACCACATTGAAGCACACCAGACCGCTGACAAACTAGGTACGATACAGTGTGTCTTTGTTAGCTGTTATTTTAAAATAAAAGTAATATTTTAAGCATTTTTTAAAGACAAAACAGCCTGCCAGCTCATCTGACTTAACCCCAGTACACCATCGGTATAACATCTTGATGCTGTACTGGTACATGCAATGTCATGCATACATTAAGATGTGTTCAAATCAAATTGGAGTCCTGACAGTTACAGTCGTGTTATACGGCTAGACGGGATCGTCGAGCTAGGGTGACAACAGATGAGGAGCGGGTTCTACCTGAAGACTGAAGTGATGGAAGAGACTGGAGTGATGATACATTCTGCCGTCGGTCACAATATTGAGTGACACACGTCCCCTGCATGTGCCAGTGCAGAGGCTTTGTATGGTGTACTGGCTTCTCCAAAGGCAGTAATGTGTAATGGTGTGCTACAGAGCCACAGACAGCAATGCAGGCAGCACCAGTACAGCTAGTGCACGGCCATCTACTGACCAGCATGAGTGTGTGCCGTGCTGCCTCTAGCCTCGAATTGACCCTGTTGCAAGCAGAGCTCACGGGTACCGAGAGAGAATCAGTGGTGTGAGTGTAGAGCCATGTCCAACAAATACCAGTTACCTGACTGTAACATATTTTAGGCCCTGTTGCAACTTTGTTTTTATCATATAATTCACTGTGTTATTATTACCAGTGTTTCTGTTTGTGCAGAAAACCGTCTCCCATATAACCTGTACTACTGTTTTGGTGGGGATGTAAAACACTGCTCAATCCATTGTGCACATGCATTTCTATTTTTAAGTAGATCAAGTTTGTATTGATGGACGGTACTAACCTTTGACAACAGTGTCATCTAAATTTAATGTGTCCATATACGTCAAGCTACGAACTTTTTGAACACCCCCGTGTACACAGTTTGCTGAATACGTTTGCTTGTAATGGTTGATTCTAGATAATAATAATAGATCCTGTTTTTATGAGCTCTTCCGACATTTTACAGATATCTGAAATAACACATTGTCAATTATTATAAGTGCCGTTTATGGTAGGTCGCATACCAATGAGGCATCTGGTTTACCGAGTCCAGGCTTTACCACAGAGCATGCTTCCACTCGTCTGGGACTTTGGGCAGCTTAGCACTGACGTCGAAAAACTCTACATCAGACAAATGGTTATCCGATATGTAAGTGTTGTAACGTTATTGTTTGTATAATCGTTTGTTGCTACATTCGCTTACTTACTAACAAAGCATAGCACATAACTGGACTTTGTTACTGTATTCATTATCAAACCATCACGTAAGAACTGTGCTTTTAGACCACTAGCTTTCAGATTATCTTGAGTGTCTCTGATATAGCAAGAGTCCTTCATCCAGTATTTATAATTTATGTTGAGATTTTTTAGTTGAGTAATGTCTGTGTGATATTTATATTGTAATCTTGTCGTTTCTTACTTCGAATTTCATACAGTGCATGACAGCTCACTTGCTAGCAAACACAGTACAACAGGGTTAGCAAACAGTAATGTATATTAATATGTTGTTAGTGATTAAAAGTGTTAATAATTTATTAACAAATTCTGTTTGTATTATTAACACTTTCAGTGCTTGGCTAACCTTTACCCCTGGGCCACGGGTGTATATCCGACTTTGATGTTTACTGTTTACTAAACCAGGCAACTTGTGACTGCTAAGCCAGACAGCCAGAGATTCCCCTCAATTATTGGACCCTAGGTCTGGCAGGAACAACTTTTTTGGACCTATTAACACATGTCCTTGGCATTGAATGTGTTTTATTAAGTGCACTGGAAAATTTAATAGTATATATTTCTGGCGGAAATATGTAGAAGTAACATTTTCTGCTTAATAGCAGTATTTAGCATAGGTTGTACATTGACAACATGACTGTTAAGTTGCAGAGTGTAAGTCAGAGATGGCTTTGAGTACTGACGGCTTTGTTAGTCTTGTAACAGACAGCACGGAAATGTTTGAATTTTTCAACAAAAATTTTCAGAGTCGGTAGTTAATGGTGATTTCTGCTGCAGATTGGTGAACTGGATCTTGAAGACATGGATGGCACGGTGGAGGCAATCAGCTCGATATTAACTGCATCTCAGGAGTTTATGCGACGACAACAGGTTTGCTGTTTTGGAAGCTTCAGCACACTTCTGCCTTATGTCTTACATTTCAGTAGCAGCACTGACGAATATAGTAAGTCATTTCCAGGCGTCTGTTGATGGTGTAACTCCATACGTCAGTTGGGAGTGATCGCCCTGACACAGTTGATCCACTCACTGACTATGAGGATTGCCAGGATGGTGCTTCCATTTGCCTCAATGTGCTAGTCCATGCACTGACTGCCAGTGTCCAACATTGCATCATGACAGCAATCTTATCAACTTCTTGTCATGCCGTGGTACCAGCTGCTCATGTTTGGCTCATGAGTGTTCTCTGTGGCTGGCTCATTTGTCTAGAGCTCGTTACCTGATATTGTCATAGACATCTCCAGACATTTTCTTAAGGCACACCAGTTTTCAACATACTGAAGCATCCAGCGCATTAGAGGTTTTGCAGTGATGTGCTGTATTAATTGACATTTACTTTCTTATTTAATTAATGCTAGAGTGGAGGCATGAAACCTGGCCACATGCAATGTAGACAGTTCTGTGAGTATCATTGATTGGCGTTCTGCTGTGATTGTCAGGACGAATGTAGCTTTGTGAGCCTGCGAGACGTCGATCGTACTCTTCAAGTGATGATGTGGTTCTACGAGCACTACGAGCTGTTTGAACAGATGAATGCCAAGGCTGCTGCAGAGGCTGATGCTGAAGTTGATGAAGAACAAGTGGTAGCACCACTTGAGGTAGTGGTTCACTTCGTCATGTTGTAGTCAATTACAGCCCCTCAGTCGGACTGGGTTTAAGTAGTGCATTAACAAATATGACTAGAGTCCACTGTAGAACATGTGACAGTCGACTAGAGCACAGTAAGATGTCTTAATGTAACCCGGTATAGAGAAAGCTTTCAGTTGTCATGAAAGGTTTCTAAGGAGGCTGTCCCATATTGGCTAGAACACAGGGTCAGCACAAGCCGCCGCAAATGATATCCACCGGCAGCTGCCAACGCATATGGCCGACATACGTCGTGATTGGCTGACTAAGCAAAACACGGACTGGTGCTTTGTTGTGATTGGTTTAGGGAGGAAGACATCCCACAGTCCTTTGCAACAGCTAAAAATAGATCCAGTTCGCCAAATTTGGTCCGCAATATTGGTTGGCATCTAGCGGAGGCCAGAGAATATTTATTAACATCCATGGCCAGTATGGTATCTAGAAGAATATATATACATCCGTGGGCTAGAATACCAGTAGGCTCAGTTCTTTTCCTGGCTGGATGGCGTATTGTATTGGACCCCTATAGTAGTATCGTCGACCATTACAACTGTTGCTTCAGCGCGGAATCTCGGGGTCGTCATAGACAGTCGTCTCACTATGTCGGACCACGCAGCTGCAGTCTGTCACGCCGGGTATTACCGACTTCGACAGCTTAGACCGACAGTGAAGTCTCTGCCCGTCGACGCTGCAAGGACACTGATTCACCGGCGTTTATTTCAAACCGCCTGGGTTACTGCAACGCTGCTGTCTGTGGCATCACTGACACCCTGCTGAAGAAGCGCATTCGGTTCAGAATGCAGCGGCCTGGCTAGGCCTACTCACACAAACTGGCAGACGAGAACACATTTCACCAGTTCTGAGACAGCTCCACTGGTTACCTGTCAGCCATCGAATCGACTTTAAGCTGGCAGTGTTACTGTGTTAATGTACCAGATTTCACGGGGACTGGCTCCCACGTGCTTGCAAGACAGGTGCAGGTTGGCCAGTAAAGTGAGCAGCAGCAGACGACTACGTTCTGCCAATGTTCCGACGTTCGTGGTGCCGCGCACGAGGACGAAACTAGGCGATCGTAGCTTCGCTGCAGCTGGACCAAGACTATGGAACAGTCTGCCAGGGCCTCTGCGTCAATCCGAGACACTCACAACCTTCAAAAGACAGACATTTTTGTTTTCTGATTAGGCTGCGGCACCTAGTGACTCTCTGCTTTAGGCGCTGGGTATAAATCCCCTTACTAACTGACTAACTAACTAACTAAGTTTTATTAGGTTTGGTTTGTAGATATGTTAGTATTTTTCTTGCATGGTTGTTTAGGATTTTTGTGTTGTTTCTGATTCTAATTATGCTTAGTATCGGGGTGTTTTGCTTCAGTCAAGGTATTGGCCGGGAAGATTGTCTCTGAAATGATCCATAACCAACATAGCACACTTGTGGCTGAGTGATCTTGCACTATACAAACTCACTTAATAATAACAATAACAACAGATAGACGCATGGCCAGAAGGTTGCTGTGACGTACGATTTTCTTGGATATTACTAATTACAGAACAATTTTTACATTATTGTTCGCAGTGACCTTGACCTTTGACCTTAAGACCTGAAATTTGCTTCTGTAGTTACTGTTGATTTCACTTAATTAGAAGCTTCTACATTTTTCCTATTGTGAGAAAATTGGAAATTGGAGGCACAGGACGGGCGGACATACAGACAGACAGACAGACAAATGGAGGAGCGGATGTGCTTCGTCTAATAATATTGTGAATAGTAATGTGCATTGTTGGTATTTGATGCACTAAGTGTGCGTTGATGTGATAGTAATGTACAACGTCTCTGTGAATTTGTGTAGTTTCCAGAAGACCTGACAAGAGCTCTTGTTCTTGCTCTTGGCGTCTGCTACCATGCTTGTCTGGAAAAGCGGCGTGAATATCGCGAGTTTATTGCGGAGTATTTTGTTGCGCCCTGTGAGCTGAGTGGCGGCGCGGAGATGATTCTTCAGAACATCTCCTGGTGAGTAGTTAATTGCTAAACAGACATACTGGTGATGACATGGGTCAGGAACAGCTGTTGAAGGAGAGACCAGAGAAGTAACAGTAGTCACCTGCAATACTCTTCATGTAAAATTGCCTTCAAGACATGCTTGCTTAGTGTGTGACTAATCTTCCAATCTGATAACAGTTTAGGTTCATTCGTCACTGATAACTGTTTTGTTTGCTATTTACCTAATAAGGATTACAGTCATTTTTATGTTCTCTTTTACACTTGTCTTTGCTTGTCCACATTCATGTTGGTGGAATTCCACAGAGTAAATAATACATTTCACCAAGATGCAGACTCAACCGAATCAGTCAACTCCCCTCACTGTTTACATTTGATCTGTTAACGAGCCAATCACACCGTCTTCCATTCACTAATCTATCACAGACAGATCCTTCAAGGTCTTTCCCTTACATGTCTTTTTTTGCAAACGTCAAAAATCACAATATCATTTATTTCATTAAAGAAACCCATTTTTGTAACGTATTATAATTTGTGTTTCTTAATGTCATATTAGCTTGATAGCCTTAAGTGTACAGTCCTCTTTCATAGTTATTTAATTCTGTGTAATCTTCATTGGCATTGAAATGTGCTCACTCATTTACTCACTGACTCACACATGTCCATATTTGTCTCTGACTACAGCCAGTTTGTTGTGAGTCTTCCTGTTGATAAGATCAAACCGGCAGAGAGAGTGTTTGGAATGATGAAACTTTTGGTCGTAGGTGTCAAGATGTGTTCCTGGACGGAGTTGAGCTTGGTCCAAACATCGCCCGCAATCAGGCGCTCAAGGAAAACGTGTTTATGATGGTGATCTGCATTGAGCTACGCATTCCGCTGTTCTTGGTCGGCAAACCAGGCAGTTCCAAGTCGCTGGCAAAAACAATTGTTGCAGACGCAATGCAAGGAGAGGCTGCTCGGACGCCAGTGTTTAAATCTTTGAAGTCGGTGTGTAGAACGTTATGGCAGCATTTATCTACTGATGTTTGGTTTTAGCTCTCAAGCACCCGTAGAATATTGGGCAATCGAATAAGATCCATGATGATGAAATGACAAATTGTTGTGACCTGAAAACACAGCATTTTCATTGCATACGATTAATTGGATTACTGGTTTTTTTAAATTACAGGTTGTAATTAGTGATAATCATAGTAATATTGTCCCTAGTTTGTTGTACATATTGGCTGACATTAATTTACCCAAAAGACCAGATTTAGAGTACTGGCTGTATTGGCTGCATGTGTGAACCAGCAACTTTGTTGTCTGTTGCATTCAGTTGAGTTGTCCCACTGAAGACATTATGGATCAGTTTGGTGATGATCTTTCAAGCCAATCTCTTGACTGGTGCAAAACACCCAACCCTTCTCAACCAGTCACTTGGAACATGGGAACCAATGACCAAAGAGGCATTATGGCTGCCTTTTCACGATGCTGTCAATAGCTGATACGTTACAGGCAACAGTGGAGAAATAACGGTGGTCTCGGTGGCACAACTGGTAGCGCGTCGGACTTACGATCGGAAGGTCGTGGGTTCGATTCCCGCTAATGCAGTGTGTTTCACAGTTGTCAGGTAAACCGCCTGGGGTAAACTGTCGGCTGTGGCCGGCCACCACTCCTTCTTCCGAGCTGTAAGAAGTTGGAGTTTAAGACTG
>Ga0056129_1000293_pt1 | contig 11945 bp, 14 predicted proteins | sample WorMetLIZISLAND1_FD_71118 | JGI IMG/M metagenome (GOLD analysis project Ga0056129, IMG submission 71118) | Marine gutless worms symbiont microbial communities from Max Planck institute for Marine Microbiology, Germany - Olavius loisae LIZARD... ...
CACTCTCGACCTTTCGTCAACGACTTAAAACTTGGCTTTCGGGAAATCATTTCCAGACATCATCATCTGAACCAGATGTTTATTTTTCAGTTTACTATTAACCTTGAAGTAAACTGCTACTAAGGCAACTTTGATTGATTAATAATTAGCATAATCTTCAACACATTATAACTTGGCTTCTTGATCAATCACTTGGCTGATACTAATCATAACTACAACCAAAACACAAAACCAGTACAGGAAACAAATATTCATAAACAAAAACTAATGCCTGGTTCAGAACACCTGTGCACATGATCGCCGGGAAAACGGCTCTGGCCTACAAATATAATGATGAAAACAGATGTATTCCACAATGAGTCCAAGTCTAAGTTAAGCATGTTTCCAGCTCTGTTAGTACATGTTAGCAGCTAGCACCGAAAGATCAAAGTAAACTCCAACAAATAATGAAACTCCAGTGACACAGAAGTCTCACCACCATCAACTCATAATGCAGTCATTTTCACTGCCTCTGGATCTTTCCACAGAAGTCATTAGTGGTATCTAGTATTGGCATATCAGAACGCAGCCCAGGGGACAAATTCCACTTTTGATAACTATGAAGAACAGCTCTGTTGCCCAGTACAGACAGAGATAGTCTGTGAAAGAAAGAGATCCAATCCCACTACCTTTCTTAAGTACAACTGTGATCAAGTAGAATATCATATCATGCAAATTTCACTACATGCATGGCAGAAAATTAACAATTCTACACACATATTCATAAGTCTACAGACAGGCAAACATGATGCATAACATAGCACAATTACTGGATACACTGTGTCAGAATTTACACCAATCTTTAATCACGATAGTAGTAAGATAAATGTAACATGGTGGCACATTGATTGATTGATTGATTGAGTAAGTGTTTTACGTCCCCTCCAACACAGTACAGGTTATATGGGAGACGGTTTTTACAGGTGGCAAAAGAGGCAGCTTAAAACCAAAAAACACTCAAATTACATTTTGTGTGAAAATACATTAAATATTGGACATTTTGTTGACATCCTGTGTCATGACACTTTGTATCTGACAAAACCAACTGGAAGACGATAACTAAAATGCACCACAGTACATAGATGTAACTCATCAAATGTAGTCTAGCAATAATGCAAGTTCATGATCCAAGAGCAGCAGTTAAACGCAACAAATGTCATCTACATCAGACTACATGTCGATTACAATTATAGAAACACAATTGAACGTATCAAGTGGACAATGTTAGTCGACAGCAGAATTACTGAACTATTTACCCATAACATTCCACCGACTCCAGCGAGCCGTTAACCCTTTAACGCCCACTGTTGCCATATGGGTACAGCTATAAAGCATCCTGTGCCAGACCGGGTTAAGCCGTCATTTGTAATTTTTGACGTCCGGGCACTCTGACGCTCAGCGTCAGGGCTGAGCGTCAGAGTGCCCAGACATCAAAAATTACAAATGACGGCTTAACCCGGGCTGGCACAGGATGCTTTATAGCTGTACCCATATGGCAACAGTGGGCGTTAAAGGGTTAAATGCATATACCAGTTGGAGAGCAAAGATGATGGTTAGCACTGCCCAGTGCCCTACCAGCTCTGGTGAGACATGTATTTTAATGGGTCTGATGGGGGCCGTGGAATGTTTATTTACTACGCACCCATTTGAAGTCATGTGTCCACTATCAGCAGTGACAACAGTACAGACTGATGACAGTAGATAATTTATGAGAAGCAGCTGACTCTACAGTCAGTTCACTTTGTGTGAAACTTGCTAGAAGGGTCTTTTGCATAGTCCAGCAGCATCTGACAAGGAGTGAACACATCACCATAGACTTTCTCAAACTCCCGCATCTTCGCCACTAGCCGATCAGCACCGTACAGATCAACGAAACGGAATGGTCCTGAACACGCGACGCATGTACAGAGTGTGCCAAAAAACATCAAACACTGTACTGCGGCTTGTAACTTCGCTACCTGTGGTTCAATTAAAAGAAATTCCACCGTTAGAAAGCTTACTGAATTTCCAGCAAGATGCATGTTATATTTTCCACATACGTTCAAAATGTTACCCCTTTACCTTGCAAAATGGCAAACAATAACAAAGTGATTATACATTAAAGTATATTAATGCACATCATAAGCATGTGCATAGAATAGTTAACTGCATAGAACAGTTAACAGTTAGTAAGCTTTCTGTAAATTGACCCATAATTGGCTAAGTTACAATCCAGAATACAGCAGCTTAATTTTTTTGGCCCACTCTGTATGACGACTGCTCACTAGTTTGGAAGATTTACCATCGAAGTACGTCTGACAGAACACTGACATAGGTGTGAAAATGTATGTCATTAATATTGAGAAACTGCACGACTGAAAACTGCCGGTGACAATGTAGACAGTGATAAATTCAACGTACCTCCCAAGAAGGCAGGAAAACCAAGACCAAACACCATGCCAATATCTCCTTCCAGCTGCAGCACCAGCACCACACAAACAACCCAGTCAACACCACAACAACATGATAATGCTACTCAACACTCACAAGGTTTCAGCATTCTCTTGAGACTACGTCAACAGTGAAGTTCTGGTGGCAGTCCGGAGAAAACAACATCAGTTACTGAACAGAAGACAAACATCTCACTGCAAAGATCGTCTTATAACACGTCGGTGCATGAGATGTGACGTGTGACTAACACCGTCTTACACACAGACAGACAGAATATATCCAAATTCTAATAATTATCATCGCTGCCAACTATAATGATTAGTGCTTTGACTACAGTAGTTGCTACTTTATTTGGCAAATAATGTACTTCATGACAGAAATTAGTTTGCATTGTAGACTGAAATCTACAGCTGAATGAACCGAACAATTACTGTTAAATGTTAATTAAAAATTACTTTACTAATATAAATTACAATCAGTCACACATATCTTAAAAAGGTGACACATGACTTAAAATGAGAGTTTTATTGCTGTCAATTTTGTTACTTAAAATGCAACTACTTGTTAATTTTCTGATGACAAATCGTCACAAATCCTATAATTAATTAACAAATTTTATATACTACAATTCATGCTTAGACAAATTACGCACAGGGTCGGCAATAATTCCTTCCTGAAGGCACATTACGGCTTCGTTTGTGAACCGACTCAGTAAACGCAGGCGAAAATCTTCCTCATTCAACCTGTACATTGTCCACCAAACAAACCATTTGCCCGTATAACCTATACTGTGTTGGTGGAGACGTTAAACCACGCTCAATCAATCAATCAATCAATCAATCCACCAAACAAATACCACTAACTACAGAATTTTCTGTCTTGCACTAACTATTGTTTAAGTCTGGTATCAAAAGTTATCTCTATGGAACATTGGAACTATGAGGTCTTTATAGACTGACAATGCGGCATGTTTCACAGGCATCATAAACCAGTAGACAACTGCAAACACAAATCAACACAAAAATACCTTTACCGGACTTGCGTCCTACATATCACTACAAATTAACCAGCTTCTTCAACTGTAATGCTGGAAATATTGACTCTATGGTCAACGAAACTGAAAAAACAATGGTTGCTTGCTCTTACACAAAAACTAAGCAGTTCATTGCATCTGATCAACTGAGACTATGTTCAATGCTGAACTGAACTCACACACAGGTACGCTGTCAAATGACGGCCCAACCCTCGAGGACTACATGACATTATGGCCGGCACCAGCAAACCACCAAACACTAAACCAATGCATCACCCTTCACAGATTCCTCACTAGGACTACTGCAGACCACCACATTCAGACCTCCATTCCTACTCGACAAAGAACCACAACAGACTCATCTGTGCATGCAATATCAGACAATCACCAGTACAGCTGACACCAGTACAGCATGGCAAATGTCACACAACATCAGCCATGTAAACTAATGACACAGTAGAAGTGATAAAATGACACAAAATCACATACGGCAGCGGCGACACTGTACTGTAGCGCTTCAGGATGTCCATAGCACCAACGTTCTCATCACGTTCTTTAGTGCTCGGCGTATAGACAAAGATCCCTTTACCGGACTTGCGTCCTACATATCGCCGCATATTTCATATTTAGAAACACTCCAGCAAACATCCACTTAATACGCATACAGTCTAAACAGACTTTCATCACATCCTTTCCAGATTACAGCTGAATTCAGATCATTAGCGTTTACTGTCGCACTTAACAAACTATACTTCATTGCGGAGACGATCTTCTGTCGACTGGTGCCTTCTCAACCAATCACAGGGCTGATACTGACAAAACTACACACAACTACAGTGCAGGAACAAGACAAACAACCTACTAAACAACCATGCAAGAAAACTACTAACATATGCATACACTAAACTGAAGGAAACTGAAGCCGGGTTTAGGGACCTTTTATGCCCTCCGGCCAGGAAATCGATAGGACCTATTCTACAGCTCCTGCGGCCTGCACAGGGCTTCTAAAGACTATCTACATACGGCATTGCCATATCCTCATCAGACAATGACACTGTGTAGCCTACCGAGGTAGCCCTGAGCCACCATGTCTTTCAACAGACTGGTCTCGTTGCTACCGAAGCCAAAGCGAGGTCCAAACACGCCAGACAGATAGTCTGCAATGTGTGCTCCGACGTCAACGCCGACCTCATCAATCAGCGTTGCAGATCCAACAGGAAAACCCATCGCCTTCGTCCTTCTGTCCATCTCCTTAGGACTCACTCCTTCCTGCAGCAAGTCATATTCACGGCTTTGTCTAAATGGCATCATATCGGGAATGTTGAAGACTGAAAATTGTTTTCATTTGTTTCTACTGCAAATTTTGCTCATGGAAAGTCAAGTGTTTTATTAAATTACAAAACCCAAAAAACTAACCCAACAAACTACTGACGTATTATGACATCAGGCCAGTAATGACTCAGGTCAATTACGACAAAAATCATATTCTTGACACTCGCACTGATGCCATATATCTTTAAAACAATGAACGAATAACATGCGACAATTAACATGCAGCGTTCATTTTGGGCAACACTCTGAAATTCAAAACATTATCGGCAATAAAACAATTAGCACATTATAACAACACTCAAGTTGAAATGAACAGACCTGAAGGAGTTTGAAAACCTCTGCAAAAAATGCCGCTAGACATCGAGTTGTGTAGAAACCAGGACCATCTTTGACAACGATTACCACCTTACCCTGCTTCAGCCCAACGTCCACTGCTGAGGCTACCATGACACATTGTACACTAACATTATTAGCATAGACACCATTACTTCTGACAGTTATTCAGCTGTGAACAAGATAATAGTCATCCCCAAAATAAGTTACAAAATGGCGTCACTGCATCAGTTATTTGAACACTAAAAATTGAAAATATACGTTTTGTAGGAAATTTCTACAAGGAACATAACTAAATCAACTCCGTAGCGATGACGTTATTATGATGTCATCTGTAAACAAAAAATATGATGTTGTTACTGATAGTCACCCTGAAATTAACAGCACATAATTACTTGGTAATTGTGGGCTAAGGGAGACATTTACTGCGAAATGCGCTCAGTGTATGGTGAAGTGTTTTTCTAGACCGACAAGACACTGCTGGTGTGAAAAGTTTGCTTGCAGAAGTGAAAATGTTGTTGATAAACAACCTGGCTGACAGCCTGTTGTAACAACTGATACCAGCATTTGCAAAAGCCGAGATGGTGATCAGATCGGACTGACGCATGTCAACTGAAGCGTCGTCAGCAATGCAGCAAACCGGTTTCTCTCAAAATACAGTTCACAGAATTGTGCACCAACATCTAAAGTTTCAGAAGGTGTCTGCTCATTGGGTGCCAAAATAACTAAAGCCAGAACAGCAGACTGTATGCATGATGACATGACTTGACATCTTGTAGTAGAGGGGAGGTGATGTAACTGGTGATGAAACCTGGATTCATCACTATCAACGAGAAACAAACTAAGCTTCCATGCAATTTCTTTAATAACAGTCATTAAACACGACAAAGCACTACAAGTCCCCAACAGAAGCTGGCAAAATCACTAGCAGTCAGTATCTGTTGTTTATTGTACGAACAGAACTTATTAAAACTAACCGATGGTGTCCTTTGATGTCTTGTCAGTTGTGACTATTTCTAGTAACATCATCTTGTCGACTGGAGAAAAGTAATGCATGCCAATTACCTGAAATAAACAGTTCCGCTTTATTATACAAAGTCGAGTCCACAAATGATATACTCAACAGAGAACCTAATTCAACTGAACCAACCTAGCGTTCACAGGCAATAGAGTACATACAGCAAACGGCTTGGAACAGTGCTATAATAGAGCACAGATATTGCACAAAGAGTCAAAATTAAAATGACAGAAAAGCCAAAACAATGTCATGCACAATGTACAATGTAAAAAATATCACCTTCTCAGGTCGTTTGCTGGCCTCAGCGATCTTCGCAATAGGCAAAGCAGATGTATTCGATGCATATATACAATGCTCTGGAATATGCTACACAACAATGCAATAGATATAAACATTTCTTGTTTGCTCTGAATATTCACAGAATCAAGAATAATAAACCCATTAAATGAGCTGGACAAAAGGTAATGTTTGTCATATTCAACTGCCAAACGAACATTTTAATTAACACATTAAGGAATAACTGAAATAAAAATATTTAAGTTTTCAAACTGTTCTTGTTGTTTATGGCGAGTGAGATAGGAACTTTCAATGCAAAATAACACCTTGTATACTGTACCTTGTAGTTTCAAAAACGTTTTTGATAGCACTTGTATTTTGTAACTTTCACTAACTTGTTTATAGCTAACAAAGTGTGTGTGTGTGCTTTAAAACTGCAATTAGCACACAATCAAAATAATTAATTGTGCGACTAATGCAATGAAAAAAATAATCATCTGACAGCTCTGTATTCTATACATTAAAACTCTAGTTATGATGTCAGGCAAAACTCACAAATCATGAAGTTGATTAATTTGAAGATACATAACTTATCGAAATCAGCATCATTTTTTTATCTACCTGTTCTACCTCCTTGATGACAGCATGCTTGATCTTGATGTCCTCAAAGACCGCCTCGATTACCATGTCCACGTTCTTGAAGTCTCTATATGACAACGTTGGGTCCAGCATAGACATGGTGTGAATAGCTCCAAACCTGGTCAACATACAACAGAAAGTGACAGACTGGACACAGGCTCAACTCTGCTTCACTGGCTTGAGATGCCAGTCTGGGAGCAGCAGACAAGATCTCTTCCACAACCAGACTGGTTCTATCAAAACGAACAGGCAGAACTGAGCCTGTGCCCATATATTTCCTTCTCGGCTTCCGTATCAATGTTGTATTCCAAAGATATAAACCAATCAACATGAAAAACTTCAACTTCATAATTATACTTTAGTACACTGGTAAAATAGTCTGTTGACTTGCTAATCCATATTACAAGTATCTGAGTGGTTCTGTTAGAACCTGGACAACATGGCAGCATAGTTTGAATGCTACACCTGTAATACTGTGTTTGGAGTAATGCATTTCTGTCACTAGATAAAAGTAACAATCAAAGCTTTAAGTTTCATATACCCACTTCACATAAGTTTCAAGATGGCTTTAATTAATTGTTACATCACTGTATTAGTTTTAAGAATACATACATATTTGAAGCCCAGCTAACAGACAATTGAAACCAGCTTGTTCTACTACCACAATAATTTCTTCTTGTTACCTACAGTTTTCACGTTGACAATAATTCTTTCTGGACCTGTACACACTAGTCTATGCTGAAGAAATCTGCAGCAGTATAACCCTTTGACGCCCACTGTTGTCAGCGCTGAGCATCAGAGTGCCCGGATGTCAAAAATTACAAATGACAGCTTAACCCAGTCTGGCACAGGATGCTTTATAGCTGTACCCATATGATAACAGTGGACATTAAAGGGATAAAGCCAACAAACAGTTAGCACAGGAGCATCATACTCGGTAACTTTCTTCTTCTTAACAGCTTCTTTCAGACCTTTCTCGATCTGTTGCTGGCCTCGAAAGAGACCGGCATCTGCACTGTCCTTCATTATCGTTGGCAAACCTTTGTCAATGCTCACCTGAGCAATGCCAGCTCCCATCAGACCAGCCCCAAGCACAGCTAGCTTACTGCATAGACACACATACAAGTCTAATGTACTAACTGACAGCAAAAATGCTGTCTAGCTTCAGCAACGGGTTACATTAATCCAGTCATCAGACACTGCACAATGCCAGCTATAATGTTGCTAGAACTAACTACAACACAATACCTAGAACTGAAGGATACATTTCAGTTATGCCAGTTTATGTAAAACTTATGTATGCAAAAACTACAGTATTGCCCTGACATGTCAACAACATAAGCCCCGCCCTAGCAGTAGGACATCGACCACAGCAAAAACTGCTGTCATATATAAGCTTGGATATTAGCGTTCAATGGTCATTTATGTCATTTATACAGTGCTTTCAGCTATGCCACAGAGGTATGCCATTAAGGGGTTCATAATGGCTTCTTCAAAAGCACTTCCTATTAGCTGTGGCTTTAAACTGCTTATTTCAAATGACATTTGTGTGTACATGCATCTGGTGACGAGAGGCGACATCTGAGAATATATGCAAACAGATCTTTACTGGAAAGCTAAAAACCACAATGGAATATGAACATAACTGCACTGCCTACTGTACTATCTATGCCTAAATAGATAAGCAGTTTTTAACAATTAAAACAATTAATTAAAAAACGAACTTTATAACTACTTAATTGCTGTCGATATACCACAGAATTACACAGTTAATAATCATCCTGTTATCACTGACATTCAAGTCATGCAAATAATTCGATAAGTAGGTCGTCTACTTTTATGTGCAGGTCAGTGGTCTATATGACAACAGACAAAAACATCGTAAGTCCTATCCTGTATTGTTAGAGCGCCCAACATTGTCTGGGCAGAGCCACAATAATGTAACCAAAGGAAGAAAACACTCAGCTACATCATGAATAATAAATTTAACATATCTTATCTATACATAAGATAACCTACAGTTTCAGTACCTAACTGGGTGGCTTGGCTTGCCAAACTTATTCTTCTTGCAAGCCGTCATTCCATGATATAAACCCATCAGTGCTTTTGACTCGTCAGTCATAGCCAGCTCTCCAAATGCCTATCAAAACACCACAACATATGAGCGTTTTTCAACACCAGTTTAACCATTTGACGCCCAGTGGTGCTGACCGTCACAGTGCCCGGATGTCCAAAATTACAAATGATGGCTTAACCCGGCCTGGCATAGGATGCTTTATAGCTGTACCCATGTGGCACCACTGTGCGTCAAAGGGTTAAGATGCATGCCGATGCGTGCACTATTCTCAACCGCTTTTGACTAATACTAAGTAGTGAGCATTATGGCAACAGCAGGGACACATCAGTCATTAACGAGACAATAAAAACACAACAATCGTCAGGTACATAACATGGCTTAGATACTTGTACACGATACGAATACAGCACAGATTCACAACTAATAATGTTTACTATCTAACAACAACATAACACAACCAGACTCTGCAGTGACATAACGCTGATCCCAGCAACGGCAACCAACCGCTTGCATGTACCCACACACACACTCCATCACGTATTCCGTTAAACACTCCACCAGTATTTTTTAAACAACACACTGCGAACTACAGGGCGACCTGAGATTCTTTCTGATAACCAACGACGTGACCTTTCTCCAAGGTTGTCTTCATCACCTGACAAGCAGCACAATGTGCGTAAACAACGGCTGTCACCAGTCACCATTCAATACAATCATGAACAATTAGACGCAATTTGCAAATAGTACACAAGCGGAAAAATTAACTTTATGTAAAACATTATAAAACTGCACCGAATTAGATGGAGCAAGAGATAATTAATCAAAACAATGTTGAAAATCAGTTGTTTTTATATAAAGTTAGCATCACTGAGTGAAATAAAACACACTTGACAGCACATTCTATGCAGTAAGTGACACATGTGGCTGAAAGCTTTGACACTGTATCAGTGCAACATACATCAACGATTCTCAGTGGAGCAGGGTAAACACCCTGAGTCTGTTTCATTACTCTGCTTCTGACTTGCTTCAAGAAGTAGTTGCGACCAAATTCATACTTCAAACCCAAGTTCATGGCCTCTGCAGCAGCAAACAGAAAGAACACTCAGAAATGTCATACAGCAAATTCAAAAAATAATCAACAGGCAAGCAAGGTAACGTTTTGAACACGGTTAAAAGTTCCTATTTCAGAGAACTGCAAAATTCTCACATATTGTGAACACCAAAGATTATTTAAATCGAACAAATAAACAACAATGCTAAAGCAGACAGAAGAAATCAGCGCGTTCTCACAAAACAGACATCCGAACAGTTACCAACTTTCAACAAGAGACTTCTTGCGTGGAACCCGCTTCACTGTACCATCAGCAAGGCCCCTACACAGCAAGTGATTGACCGTTTGGTGCAAAACATTCTCATCAAACGTCACATGACCATGATAATGCACATGGCAGGGGAATTTGCTAAAATAAGTAAGTAATTAAGTAAATAAATAAGAAAGTAAGTAAGTAAGAGTACTGATACATGGTGCAATTTCAGCTAAGTCTCTCCTCAGACAGGAATGTTTTGAGCGGATGCCTGAAAAGTTTTGTGTTGATATCAGGGCCATAAAGACGTTGGTAGACTGTTGGACAGAAGTGTGGAGCTGCCACTAAGAGGGAATGGTTGTTGGAAGTTGAGACGTAACATGTTGTCAGAGTGGCAGAGTGCAACAGCCATCATCAGTGGACAGCGCTGGAGTGCAGCCATTCAGTGACTGATTCACAAGTACGGCAAGATTGTAATCTACTGACCAACAAACGGAAAGCCAGTGTCGTTCCTGCAGCATTGGACTGACATTTTGTGAACTGTGACTACATGTGCTGCGGCATTCTGAATTCATTCCAGTTGCCTGACAGTTGTCAGTTATGCCACATAGCAATTAATTACAGTATTCATGGTAACTGTGTGACAGAGAGGAGCTGATATAAATGATAGCAGGTTGCTCAACATTACCAGTCTACTGTCTACGACGACTCCGAGATATGCATGGATTCCACTATGTTCTTGTGTCGACACAACACTTATTATGCTTATCAAATGCAATAACAACATTAAAACAAGACAGATTTAGCGCAAGACTTTTACATATGACACCTATACAACAGAAATTGCATATTATTACTCATAATAATCACCAAGAAAACAGTTACATCTAGTTCTTCTGAATTTAAGTAGAATCAATGTCTTCTCTTCAAACAACTACACTGTGAGTCAAAAAAACTGGGCCACTTTTTACGGCCTATAACTTTAGAAATATTGAACAGACCTTTACCAAATTTGGCACAAATCAAAGTCTCTTCATTCTGAACATGGTGCCAGAGTTTATTTAAATCAACTTTAGAAAATAGTGACGCCATCGAGTGAGTGACGATGACATTACAACAACTACAAGTTTTGAATTGGTGATCATTTTCTTACATCATTTCAGCCAACCTCTTTGCATTGTTAGTTCACTTTTTTAGTAATTAATGACGTAAGAATGACCACATTTACTCATCAGCTGCACTCAAGAAAAACATCAGCGCCAGAAGTCTGGCAATGCAAGTGCGAATATTCCAGCCGCAGTGCTACGTGCCCGTCGCTGCGCTGCGCATGGGCTATGCAGAAGTCATTCTCATTCAACCAGGCGGAGAGTTAGACACCATGTGACGTGATGCTTGACAAAGACTAGCTAGTACTAGCTACCCGACATCAAGGTGAGATGTGGCCGTTAATTTAATGGTCACTGC
>Ga0056129_1000297_pt1 | contig 11898 bp, 6 predicted proteins | sample WorMetLIZISLAND1_FD_71118 | JGI IMG/M metagenome (GOLD analysis project Ga0056129, IMG submission 71118) | Marine gutless worms symbiont microbial communities from Max Planck institute for Marine Microbiology, Germany - Olavius loisae LIZARD... ...
GTATAACACTATGCCTCAGCAATCAATCAATTAATGAAATGTTAATCAATGTAGTTAACGAATAACGAATGAAGGCATAGCAATCAGATATGTTGCGGACATTTCTATTTTTAGACAGTGTAAAAACTGTCCCAAAGGTTGCCAGGTACGAATTATCATTGCACAATGTCCTACTTGCAATTTTAGCAAATAAAAAAATTAAAGTTTAAAAATCTTCAAAATTTCCAGAATTTCTGGCAGGAATTAATGAATGGCTTATTTATTCCCAGTAGCCTTGGCTGAATATTGTCAACTTCTTACACGTTACTGGTCAAATATCAACATCGACTGCATGAATGTGCATCTCTTCTGAACTCTTATATATGTCAAGACATCAATGGAGTCATTAAGACCGCAATCAAATAATAATTTAAAGAATTGCACTCAGTGACAGTACAGAGCAGGCTAGCAGCAACTGGCTACCGATATACTAGTCCATCTCTACTTCGTAACATTCTGCTCCATAATTACTTAAACTGTTGCATGCATAGGACATCTGTCACGTGCAGGCTTTGATTTTGATGAAGGAATGTATTTGTGAACACTCGTTGTATATCACGCTTGCCAGGTGTCAGAGTAGACAGACATTCAAAGGTGAGGAGTCGAGTGTGTGGTGGATGTGTGAAGAGTCTTATAATTGTTTTCTTTTCTCTTATTCATTTGTAAATAAATTTTTATAACATCAAGATAGAGTTATTCGGTTGCACCGTGACAACATCACAACCACATATTAAATAACATGCAATTTGTATACATTTGTAATAATTCGCTCAAACAGATTAACATGCAAACACAAGATGCATGTACAGTGTGAATCAACAAATAACAGGACACTTGAGGTTCCATCATAACTTGTGAACCAATTTACAAAAATTTTTCACCAAAGATTCCCAAGGTAGCGTGCTGTGTATAGCAGAGCTTAAAGCGAGACGGTATGGTACACCAGCACTTCTTTGGTCGACTTGAAATCATACCGCAACTTCTCTCTCTCTCTGACTGCCATGCTGGTAAAAAATCATTAAAACTGTTGTGCCCAGATACTTTCCAAAATATGCCAAAAATGCGTTTGCAGCCGAGGCTCCGACCCAGACCCAACTAGGGAAGCTTACAGCGCTACCCAGACACTAAAATCAGTGACATTTTGCAGTACAGGTTAAGGACTATGGTCTGTGATGTCAGCTATCTGAAGTAGTAGACAGTTAACGGGACTTGTTCTGTTGTTCACAATAATCTGCCAATATCAAACAACTGATAAATGACGCATATGTCATATGCCAGTAAGCTCCCAATTACTGTGATAGTGTGAGACATTTTCAGCAGTTTATTACTGATTTTTAGCTGACAGACTACATCAGTTGAAATGCTGATGTCTCTATTGGCAGTGGAATTTACAGTTGTGCAAACAATCTAAGTAAAGATCAGTAGTATTTAATGCTTTAAATTTCACAAGGTAGGGTAACAACACAATACAGGTGAGGTGGAAATCTTTAACCGATTTACATTGCAAATTTTCTTCTGAATCGATTGGTGAAAGAATTTTGAAAATTGATTTATATTTGCCAAAGTTATGATACTTTTATTAACTGAAAGATTGCAACAGTTTTTTGTGGTTGATGCCAAAATACGTGTCATTTTTGAAACTTCAAATTTCACAAGGTATTGCAGCAAGCACATCAGGTGAGGTGGGAGTTTTTTGTATACAGCATGTTTCCTCGGGAATCTGATGGTAAAAGAATTTTTAAATCGGTTCACATTTGCCAAAGTTATAATGAAACTTCAAGTGTCCTGTTTTTTGGACTCATGGAGTATATGCACAGTATAGCATATAGATTACAAGAATTAACATTTAAGTTGAAAATTACTGCAAACAGCCATATTTCAAGATATTTAACGTTCCACTTGATCAATTAACTGCATAAACCAAAACATAAAAAGCCAAGTGAACAGCATTTTTCAGTGCCATACACGTTCAGCATCAGCAGCGTAAAGGTGGTATTTTAAAACAACCAAATGTTTGCAGTAAAAGACAAGAAGACCAGCTATGGCAAACAGATCACGTGTCCACCAGTGCAGTCAATTTGGGGTAAGTTTTTGGTAATGCATTTTGAAATGTTGTTTCTTATACCACTGCAAAGACATACATGTACCAACCAGCTAGATAAACAAGTCAGCCACCAAGCTGTAACACAAGACAAACATAATGTCCACTGGCACTGTGGACTATCTTTTAGACAACCACTGTCCTCCAGTCATGTCACCAATTTTGCTATAACTTTTCAAATCATCATCTGTCATTACAGCACTCGGCGAATAATGTAGCAATGTCACGCATCAAGAGAATGACATGCAGCTTAGTACTTGTTCAATCATCATATTTCTATGCCCCATCAATGCTCGAGACCTCATTAGGGGTGGCATCACTGGAATTTCATACTGGCTTATGGTTCTGAGAAAACGAATCATGGGGCTACCAGAAGGTGAAAGAACTTCTATGATATATTTAGCCATTTCACACAATACTGAAATGTTTCAGGGACAGGGTTGGACATATAAACATGTTGCTGCAACAATATCGAGCTATGCACTGCTTTGCATGTCGACGCCTGATAGAGTATTTCAACACATACTATACATCAAAAATTAAGCCCCCCCCCTTCCTCAAGCCACACATAGTGGAAGGCTTCAACAATGTCCATCTGTTTGTCTTCCACCACAAACACAAACACAAGAATGTTGATTTCTCACAAACTAAGCAATGACAGCCGCAGTCAATAATGACAACTAACAAAGTGCAACAGTGGCATTTCAAACGAACCCGCCTGATGGCCCAAAAGCAGCTTACCATCTCGACCCAATGAAACAATACATTTGTTTTGTATTAATGTCGGTAGTGTAACAAGAAAAGAAAGTTTTTACAGTACGAGTAATAACAGAACTGATACACAAGAGAAAAATCACAGTTTCTCTGCTGCTGAAAACAAATATTTTGTCCAATAAATGTGCTTTATGGGACCACACAATAATTCAAAACACTGAAAACATCACGTCTTCATTGGTTATTGCCAGCCGAGAGATGCAACCAAAAAGCAGTGCATAGTTATTAACTGTTCATAAGTTCAAGCAGCTTCGTTGCTGTAATTTACCTGTTATGAGAGTAAATTGTCACCAGTAAGATGAACTACTGGACACAATGCATACTGCTCAGGCTCACGGATGAAACTAAGACAGTCTTAGCATTAAACAGTTGTATTTTTTGAAGAAAAAACAGAAATATTTAAAATTCTTATTACCCTTTTAAAACTTAAAAAACGAGTTAATTTCTGTATCAGAAACAAAGGTCTATAAAGACACGTCAAGGCTGAAACAACAACACAGAACAGACTATCAACACAGGTTACATGAGCTGCTACTTCGCATTCACAAGCAATTCACAACTGATATGCAACTGTCTGTTGGGCTGTGTACTGACATAAATCATTGCAATGACAGCATATCAAGCCATTCTGTTAGCTGTCACTGATGAGAAACGAATATGTGATAAAGTACTCAAGAGAGGATAAACAAACAACCAAATATACCAAAACCAAAGAAAGTTGCACGTCACTAGTTTCCAGCCACTGCAATTGATGTAAGTTAGAAAACTTATGAGGCACAGCTTCAACAGTTAATCACAATGTGTGCCACAATTTCAGCACCCAAACAAACATGTGGTAGCCATTTAAATCACTGAAAGTTCTGAGTTAATGTCAGCTTCTCCTAGTACAGCTGGAAGACTGTTCCACAGTTTCAGACCTGCAGCTGCAAAACACCTGTCTCCATAATTACTGTAGGCTTGTCTCGAAACACACATCCTCAATGTGGTGTAAGGCAGCTGACATGGCTCAGAATCGGCTGGATACTAACGTCTATGTTTGGTGCTACACAGTCTTAGTGGTGCATGCCACATGAATGAATGAATGAATGAATGACCATACATTTACTGCTGCCTGGCTTAGAGGTACTGTTTCTTTAAGTGTACTACTCCATGTTCAGCTGTACAGAGCAGCCTTGACCAGTACATGCTTAATGGGTTTTTTTCAGGAGCTTTATCACAGCATGGGTGGGACCAGCAATACCAGCATATTAGCTAATCCAACAACTAACACGGTCACTCTGTTATCAAATACCCCGACAGTGTTCCGGTTAACTATGACAGTAGTAGCTATCAGTCATAGTCACAGTTTAAAAGGACAGACACCTGTAAATTGTTCACAGTCAGACTGAGAAATTAATCTCAAAGCATGTCTGCCAGAAATCCTTACACACATTATGTTACGGCCTGGGTGCAATTCAAAGCCATGCCTGTCTCAGTAACTTCAAATACAGTAACTTAACCAATGAAGCCACAGAAGCCAACAGAATTCAGGGTGTTCAAAACTTCACCAAAGATTTAGTAATATTATAGTAAGCTTATCACATCACTAGAGATGTACACAATATAGTGCAGACACCAGTAAAGGCCAAACAATCCAACGAGATTAATATTATGCCAAAGTTTACTCGATGTCTTGAGACCGAGTGACTTACCTTCACAAACTTCATGAAAATACTCCCTTAAGCTTCAGTAAACTGGTTGACATACAAACTAAAGGCAGAGATACGTGATGCTACTGTCAAGACTGGTTACTGCTTTCATGCTTGCCTGTGTCGACTACTGCAATGCCATCTGAGTGGCTCTCCTGGTGTATACATTGGCGCCGCTGCAGCGCATCCTTCATGCAGCAGCAATTAAGGTGTTAAACTTGAAGCCGTGTGATCATAATCTTGTGCACTACGGGACTCCACTGGCGTCCAGTCACTGCGAGGATACAGTAGAAGTTGTGCCTGTTGGTACACAACTCACTTGTCAGCCACTCTCCACAGTGCCAATGCCAGTATCTGACATTCTGTCATGCTCAGAGCTTTTCGCATTGTTGCACCTTGCACATGGAATCACCAGTTGCCAACTCACATTAAAATGCAGCGGTCGACTTCATCTTTCAAAAGACATCTTAAATCGCATGTGTTAACTGCCACCAATAGGTCCAATAATGATTTTTCATTTGAGAGCACAGTCATGCCGACAATGTTATTTGTGCTCAGTACCTGTATGGGGCATATCATAAATACTCACTGATACTGTTAAATATATCACGTCTTCGGTAAATACAGTTGTCTTACTCAGCAGATGAGCACAAGTGAGTATGACACTAGTTTAAGCACAGTACATGGGAACTAAGAATCTGCCCACATGACTGTCCATACTGTTGTGAATGCTGTCAAGAAAATATTGTACAATAATGTGTTTTAATATATTTTACAATTACAAGCTTCCACACAAAACGTCATCACAAATTCCAGTCATCATCTGCTGACTATCACGCTCTGCCAGCAGTCCATAGCTCGCCAACCGAATCACCACTAAGCTAAAAGTTTAAATAATTCCAACCAGTACAAGACACCTCACTGTCACACACCACCAAGCCTTGTTCACTTCTCATTTCAAACTAAACACTGCATCTTCCAGTAAATGCAGGCTATTGAAATGTACCTAACTACGGCCATAGGTTTGACAACGTAATATTTAATAACGTTTACTTTTCAATCTATGAGAGAGCTTCATTAATCTATGCTAACAGTATGACTGCAAATAAGCTAGCAACTACCTGTATAAAGCTGCACATGCTCTGTTACATTCCGTGATATCTTAAATCATTTCCATGCCATTACTTTATATATGACAAAGCTCTCTGCCAAACTAACTCAAGAATGTAACCTTTCAACATATAACAGTTTAACAAAAACAATGTAGAGAGCAGATTTACAAACTGCAAAAAATTAACAGATATAGTAACGTGTTAAATACTCCTATAAGTTCTGAGAATTGAATTTAAAAACAGTCAAACGTCCCATCTCCAGGCAATGGTTTTTAATACTGGCTGAACACAGTGTGGAACGTAATTATAGCACGTCACAGAACTTGACTGGATGCACTGTGACTCTGATATATAACGGCACCAACGAAGTTGACTGCTGCAGCGATTATGAAGACAGGAAACCAACGTCCATGGGACTGTGTAACTAACTCGGCCGTCAACGGACCACACATTATGCCCGGTATAGTCGCCTACAAGTACAAAATAAAACGTTGTACGTCACATGGGCTAAGGCTGTCATATCTACAGCATCAATTCATCAGTTTGTCAGGTATGATGAGAATTAATCACGACCACAAAACTGATTACCAGTTCTCAGTTGCAACCAATTTCATTAACTGTTTTACACGCCATAATGTCATCACAGTTAGCATTCTAGCATGCTGGCCGGACAAATAAATAAATAAATAAACACTGCAATTTTAAGTGTAACCCCAACAGCAAATACAGATATTTTCTCAACAGCATTTGCAGGCTGTCAGCAAGAAAGCCAGAACGATGGCACATGAGCCATTACAGACTCAAAGCATATGTTACTATCTACATCATCAAATTTGTTTTACACATCATAAGAAATGTCATATGCGTTCAGTTAATTCTTTCCATTTCTTCTCCTATCTGATTGTCTGTGACAGGCACCCACAGTGTGAGTGACTTCAGTGTATAAAATTTAGAATGATAATCCCCCATAGGTAGGCAGGGTCCTCGCATGGGTGTGGGATATTCGAGACATTCACACCAACACAGCTGTAGGCATCTTGATCTCAAATACGTTGACACATCATACCTCAACAATAACATTCTCCCTCGGCTAATCTAATCTGCTAGTGAAAGTAAACGTCAAAACATCATAATCTTTAAGTATATTAAGAAGCATCCTATGATATAAAATGACCAGCCACATACCAACGTATTTGATATGGCAAACGTAACACCGGCGTGGTTTGGAGCAATGTCAGCATGGTTGCTGAGATGTCCAGAAGAGTTGCAGGCACTTAAACCCATCGACAGTGACACAAAACTGAACACATCAAACACCAACATTATCTGACTTACTGTACAAAAACTGGCGTTAACACCGCACAATACAACAACAACTGTTTGAGGGCTCATCATCTGCGACAACACAGGGTAAGACTGGCACCTCAAAAGTCTCAGAAATATTAACCAAAAGCACTAATCTCCTTGTCCTAAAATTGCCCACAATCACTGCCAACCATCGTTCCAAGACACCTACAGGACGAACACACCTAGTTGACGGACTACATCATTTTCATTCCAGTCCTTCATCAACACTGGCTGTGCACTACACTCTGCAGTCTACCATCAGTGACTTAAGCTGTTCCATGTCTGCAACAATCTGCCGCAGTACATCACATCAGCACCTTTGCTGTTCTCATTCTGCAGTCACATGAAGACGTATCGTCTCTTCAAATGCTACTGTCCTTAACTTTATTTCAATTCTCACATACTGCAGTGCCTGTACAGTGACTATTAGTCATATTGGACACAATAATTAAATTACTTTTCATCTGTCTACTTCGCGCTCTACTAACAAGGAATCCATAGAGTTCTACACGTCTTTATACTTGCCCAGTTGTGGATATATTGAAGATGTTCATCTCCTGCTACGCACAGTAGGCTCAACTACATACTATGAGGCTTGGTTCAATTAACATTTTGAATAATAACATGTTATAAACAATTTTAAACATATCACAAACAAATATATAGTATATACAGCACAACAATATAGTAATACATATATTTATACATATGAAAAATTTGTACAAAACTGCTACTTTTTTGTACGAAAACGGCAAATCAAGTTCATTCTAAATTACACAGACTCACAACTAAAACGGCAAGTAACATGGCCTAAAAGTTCAAAAAACCTGCAGAAGCATACAGCAAATAAGTTATGCGAGTTTTTGTTTGAATCAACAACCTAGCAACTAACTGCACAAGAGGGTGCACTAATGAAGAGACGTGTGATACGAACATAACAGCCAAGGCAAGGTTGTTAACAGCGCTGAAGAACAGCAAGAAGACTCCGGGACAGACGAGACCGAGACACGTCATCATTCGACGCACGGACAACACCGTCCACTTCTGCGCTATCAGCGCATCGGCAAAATGACCAGCAACTGACACCGACAGCATAGCAGACCACAGTATTAGCAACAACTATAACGCCATACAGTAACTGCAGTCACATGACCAACAGTCAGTCCATCAACATATCGGTCATACGTTATCAGACGTGTCAGCTATGCATGTGCACACCAAAACATCATGTCTTCAAGCTACATTTGCTTATGTTCTCTTTCAGCAAAAATAGCAAAGATTAAACAGAAATGGCAATAGTATATTATGACCACAACCATGACCATCGTGAATACAGTGATGTGACAATGGAACTGGATCCCATCACTTAGGATTCGACAAAATCATTGCGTTATATGGATGATCACGATGACACCATCCATTGTGCACCAATAAGTCGTGCAATACGGCAAGCTGATCGCATCTGGACAGATGGACCAGTGCAGTCAGTAAGATACGAAAATCAATCACTCCTTATCTCTGCAAACAGCTTGAAGAGAATAGATGTACTGTTATAGAACTTGTGATAAGACTGATAACAATGACCATACATAATTTACTGCTCACAAACTTGATGTCACAGTATTAATTTAATATTTTTAAACGTTAAACTGGTGCTTGTTTATCCTGTAACGTTTAACTCTGCTTTCCTCATGCATGTCTGTTGTGCGATTTTAATAAAGTACGAGTATGAGTTTACACAACCATATTAGTTAGGCTGGCAAGCTTGTTTATGCAGTGGCTAGAAATTCTATCACTTTTATTTTGTCATTTCAATTATGCTTGTCATGTGACAGAAATGTGATCTCTCTCTTTACAGACATAAGGACACACACTTGCTAGACTTTTCAACATTCACACTGTTAATCATATCAATCATATTTCAGATCGTTACAGTGAAAACCAACCGATGCCTGCACTCTCACTAACACGAAGACCACACAGACGACGACTTACTGACGCCAATGAATGAGTTGAGGAGATATGGAATGGCGGTGAACATGATGTCGTGCTGGTTGGCACCAAGATTCCTTGCCATGTACGTCGGCAGCCACTGCATTATGATATAGTTGGACCAGTTCATACAGAAGTGTGCTACATATATCGACCACAGCGGCCAGTGACTGATGAACTCCGTCCACCGCGGACTGCTGTTTGGGACCTGGACCACGACAAACACTCAACAACTACTGCACAGCACAGCAAACTACACCAAATATAACTTCACTCACAATTGTGTTGTAACTGCTCTTTCACTGCACTTATAGATACGATGAGCTGAATTTAAACAATTAAGTGCTTTTTATCAAGTTCTAATAAAAAAAATACAATGTGCATAAAATAATCACTTAACAGAATATTTCAAACTTCTAACTTACTAATAACAAACTAATATTTTTCAGCACAGCAAATGAATACCATGAAATCTATTGATGACAGATTACAAGTAAAGGATTGGATTAAGCAGTGTTTTACGTCCCCGCCAACACAGTATAGGTTATATTGGAGACGGTTTTTACAGGTCAAAAGACCCAACCAACAGTATCAAAGTACTGAAAGAGAAAACTGTAAATGACAACAACGCAAAAAAACAAAAGAAAACAGAAATTACACATATGCATACACACACAAAATACCAGACAAATACAGCAAGTCCCCTAGTCTACGATTATACGAGGTGACTAGGGGACGGCTCCCACAGAGGGCAGGGTGCCAGGCCTGAACGACGGTGGGGCTGCCACCGCGGTACCCCCACATGTAAAGAGTTGATCTAACAGACTGACATTATGACATCACATGCGACTCTTCTGTTATATTTAGCTGATAAACCACAAATGACAAATATTTTTTTCGCTTACACTGCAAGCACAAAGTTCAGAGAGCAATAATTATGAACACATCTAAACCCTACTCCTAATTACTATTCTACAACAAAATTTTTCCAAAACACAAAATAACAAAACGAAAAGTTTCACTGACATGAGTGGTTAATAAATAGTCAGAAGTTGCAAATACAAGAATCACTTTAAAATTCTTTGCATTGTGTCGCAAACCTTTGGCGGTTGAATAAACTCCTCGTCATATGAGCCACGCACTTCTCTGTACAGACAAACCCAGAAGACGACCCACACAAAACCAAGTGCTCCGAAACTGAAGAACATCCACTGCCATGACAAGTGTGGACATATCTACCACGTCAACAGAACAACATTGAACGTCACACACGTTCCATCATTCTACGAATGTACAATATATGAATGATGACAACAGACAATACTATACATTTAGCACCAGTTCTGGAAAGTATACTGTCAAAATACACAATGCACTGCACGATGACACTAAATTTAGCTTACTCTAAATTAAATCCAAACTCTTAAGAGTTACAGTATACATTAAAATCATCTGCCTTTACTGTCACACACTACACATACTCCAATTAATGTTAAGAACTATATCCTGTCTGTGAAAAGTTGATACAAATGACAATTAAAAACTTCAACAAATTAATGTATATTTCTACAAAAATGATCAATGTTAATAAATTTCACCTTATCATCAACAAAAGTACTAAATGTACTAATGGTCGATTTCTATCATGCCAGTTAAATATCTGATTAGCAAGCCGAAGGTTAACTTTAACCGTAAGTTAATTACACGATTAACTGAAACGTGTTTCTGGTCGACATCTGGAGTAAAATAACTAGAGTTTAACTAAACATACATTTTGATCTCGGGTTAGTAGTGCACAATGTCATTTGCAGTGGCTGATAAGCTGGAGAAGCTCAAGACCTATGTATTACAGGTGGACACAACTGACTGAGTTAACTGGCAGTTGAAGTTAACTGGTGTTCCAGAAACTGGCTATCAAAGTACTTGTTTCTGTTTTTTTGACATGAAATTTTGACCACCTGTAGAACATTAATTTATGACAGAAACACTGTGTTAATATAGTCAAGTTATTATTGACAGAAGTTCAGTGTATGCACTTTTCATGGACATGATGCAGAGATTATTAAACAAATTTTAATACCTCAAACAATGATGAAATATTTCGATACAAAACGTATTTAAATAACTGACAAAATAGCTAACTGATAAATGCAGTCAACCTAGGTTTTAAAGAAATTGTAGTATTTGTAACAAATGCACAATATATGCACGCCAAGTTTTCAAGCTGTGGTTAGACTGTGCTTACAGACTCTAAGCCTAGAATATAAATGGTCAACAATATCCAGTACCACAGCAGCTACAGTCTGTCCAACAGATCCAAGTGCCACCAGATAACCAAATGCTCGTGAACGTTCTTCGACAGGTACTGTGTGTGCGAAGATATGAAACACTGTCGGTAAGCCTACAGTGACATCACCACCAATTACGAGTTTTTTTGAGTCTCAATAATACAGAATACATACAGTAACAAGAACTAACTTCGGTGCTTTAACACTAATTGGTACATCATCAAAACACCAGGACAGTAAAATATTCTCTTCCAGCAGCTAGCTGCTCCAGTTCACAACTGGTCCAATCCTTGGAAAACTACCAGCCGACACATATAAACCTGGACAGCAACTCCATTAAAAATGGCTACGTCTCGGTCTCGGCCCTGACATGCTGCACGCTAGCAAGCTGGATTGCTAGGACAGTTTCTTCTCCTGTAAAGCATTTAACCCTCTATCGCATAGTGATGCCGCCCGGCACAACACTTTTAAACTTCAAAAATGGTTATTTTTTCTCAGAGATAAGTTTGTCAAATATACATATTCTGAAACTAGAGGATATGATAGTACAACTAATC
>Ga0056129_1000298_pt1 | contig 11894 bp, 7 predicted proteins | sample WorMetLIZISLAND1_FD_71118 | JGI IMG/M metagenome (GOLD analysis project Ga0056129, IMG submission 71118) | Marine gutless worms symbiont microbial communities from Max Planck institute for Marine Microbiology, Germany - Olavius loisae LIZARD... ...
CTACAACAGTGCAACACGTGGATGAACGTGTAAAGAATCAATGGCTCAACATTATACAAATTATCAATAAAGAACAAACTTGTGGCACGGCATCGTCTGCTGTAGACGATTTGTTTAACGGCTGGTACAGCTGCAGGCGGACTTTTCTCCCAACGTTTGGCTGCCCATTTGCACTGACCAGCTACAACATCGACACACTCTACACTATGTAGTTCAAACTCTATCACTTATCAGTGATGTACAACAAAGGCCTTCAAACTCTAAATTCAGCAGCAAACACTGACATAAGACAGGACAATCGATTGTACATCACTAAACTGAAAGGCTATAATAACACACATATTCTTACTTTTAGAAACGCCCAAGCAATATGGTGCCATCCTCCATCTGCCTGTCTGTTATTCAACTGTCTATTTGTGGTTCTCATACTTACGAAATCCAATACCTACAACACAGTCATCATACACAGACTTTAACAGTCAACTTCTGGCTAAATCCAATCAGCAGCCAGTATGGTACATTTCAACCAGGCCCGTTCACCAAAGGCATCCTACAGGACTCTGCAAAAGTTAAACGTTCAGGCTTTGCTATTGCAGAATTCTAGTGGCCTAAATACTTTTTCTGTCACCCAAATGACAGAGGTCAAGTAGTGGACGTAACCAAAACGTGTATGTTTTATTTGTTTTCTACCACATCAGTACATTATTCCAACAACGAGAAGCATAAGTCAGTGATGGCAACAAAACTGAAGCCATTCATAACTGCTTCAACGCTCTAGAAATGCAATATGTGAAAGTAGGCATGTGAACAGCCTTGGAATGGGAAAATAACATCATAATTACAAGCGCCATGGGTTGATACAGTGACTGGTCAATTTTGTATGCATGAGCAGCTCACAAGAGCACGATTTAGCACTGTGTCAATGCAGGTCTAGCATTATGGAAGTCATCAACACACGAGTTTCATCGCGCTTCATAACATCAACATCAGCATCAACTGCCATAAAGGATGCAGTAATAGTAATGATTTGTGACACTTGCAACAAATAAGAATTTGACTCAATCTACAGCTTCAACGTACCTCAAGGAACAACACTATGTTCATTGAAGGCTGACACAGATAGTCAAAGTTCTCGTTAAAGATGATGTTTTCTTCCCAAACTGGCAAAGTTGATCTGCATAAAAAGCAAAGAAATCAAGCAAGTGCATTCACTGGTGATATGCGAACAAACTGGAAACCAGCCCAAGATTACAAACTTCTACTACTGGTATTACTAACGCTAAATACAAACAGCCAAAAAAATGTAATAATAAACTATCAAAGAAAACACAATGTTCAATAACGGTCACCATGAGATATTTTACGTGAAAGCAAAAAGATACACAATACCACATTGACATTGAATGCTATCAAACAGTTATCTTCAACAGTTGACTATTAACACTTTGACTCACTGGAATTTTTTGAAATCAAACGGCACTGTCATCATAGGCAGAATGTAGTCAACGTGTTCGTTTTCCGTCTCAAAATACGACGTCACTCGTCGATCTCTGCAGACAACAGGACACAGCGGTTGACACGAGCTATTAACAGAAACAACAAAACAAAACCACACATACATATAATACCTGTTGCAAATCTTGTTAAAAGTTTTAACAAATGATATATTCTATAACTGATAACATGTGAAACATTTGAACTTAAATATTGTTTCTAAAACTGTAATAAATAATAAATAAACCATTTATGCAATTTTAATTTGTTTACACTGTAGAACACAGAAATTGACCATTTGATGTTACTTATCCGGATATCAGACTATAACAAGGTTTTAAAAAAATTCAAGCAACGCAAATTTTTCGGTAACTAATTATAATATTAATATTACAAAAATGAAAAAAGAAAATTTGTGTCAGACTCAGTGACTATAATGGCATGAATAATGACGATCACATGAATCCATGACGTGGCTTGTCATTTGTATTTCAGCACACTGGCGATCTGTCTGTCGAGACCAGGTGCCATTTGTGACGACATGGATGGAGCACACAGTGGCAGTTGGCTTTTGTGGTCAACCAGAGTTTTATTTCTCTTCCAACTAGCCAGTTTTCAAGCTTCTCAGCCGCTCACTATGTTTACTGTTAAGTCATGTTCTCTCACACTGAGTACTGTGAGAAACATGACTTAACAGTAAACACGGTGAGTGGCCAAGAAGCCTCAAAGCTGACAGGTTGAGACAGAAATAAAACTCTGCTTGATACGCATCACTTCACTCAGACGTGATGTCTGTCAGAGCCAGATCAGACCACGATGATGACGAACAATAAATCTATTCATACAACGTTGCAAAATAGTACCAGTACACAGCTGCATTAATGTAAGAAACACAACTAAACACTACGTGAGACTGAGGGAAGACACGTTATTTGTAGAGATTATTCTGTCACAAACCTGTTCTGTTTCTTGACACAGCTGCCAGTGTCGGTGTTGACAATGTGTACTCGTACGACTGGATGTGCAATGTACAGATTGGACTTGAGCCTGTCGGTACGATGAATTGTCAGCTGCAGGATCAAGTTGTTATCAGTCACCTCTGCACTGTCATCAGCTGTGATCTCCTGATCACCGTCTGTAGTGTCTACAACAGTCGCTGGATGATCACTTCACAAATGTGACACAAATGAAGAGAATTATAGACAATGATAAGACAAACCATAAGCAGCAGCTCTGATTTGATGCAGTATACAGGTAAATACAGGTAATTTATCCATTACAACACAATTAATAGCTCGCACTGATTATGATTTATGGGAGCAAGTCTATGATTTTCAGCCACCTTGCTGACCTTAAATCAGAAAACGATATGTCTCAGATGGTCTCAATGCTGCACTAATCAAGGGATGTGCTGGAAAAATTGTAATTAAAGAGTTTAATAAAAACTGCAAAAGAATCTGTGAAAAGCAATTACCTGTCTTCTTAACGACTTTCTTTTTCTTCCTTGGTTTTGGCTGCGGTGGTTCATCATAATATTGCACCAGACCAGCTGCATCTCGGCACGTGTCCTGTGATGCCGTCCTCTCGGCAGCCACTTCTGCTTCCTCACCACCATGCTGCTGTCATTCAAATAAAGCCGTAATATACACAAAGTAATAATCACTATGTGAGCAACAAACGGATGCTTTTCAACAAATTGGGCAATAAATATGGCTTAGCATTACATAGTGCTCAATTACATTCCACATTAGCAAAATAATTAATTATCCTAGAAAACTTTGTTGTAGGGAATTATGCTTTTGGTCTCTATATCTGCACAGTGTAACTCAAAACATTGGAGGTGGGATTTGATGAAACTTGGAATGCTGGCAGATACTGGTCCTCAATAGAAGTAATTAATTTTTGGCACCAGAGCAGTGGAAAGGGGTAATAAAGGGGTAGACGAAATTTTTGATCCTTAACTAGACTGGGTGCAAAGTTACCAGATTTAGCACAATAACATATAAGTGCTAGGAACACGTTCCGAAGAGGTGAAACCCGCCCTAAATTTTTCACACCGGTGATCTCTCAATACTCCAACTTCCAACTGTTCAAGCCAGAGCTATCAAACTTGGCAGTAAGACTGAACACGTCCAGACAAAGAATGCTGTGGGTCAAACCACCCCACAGGGGAGATGGGGCCCCAGAATCCATAGTTTGGCAACATCCTATTTCTGCACAGAAACCGTTTAACAGCTGCAATATCTATACTCCAACTGTTCAACCAAGCCCTACAAAATTTGGGGATAAACACAGCCAGATGATCAATTCACCAACTCTCATCCCAAGATGGCGAGGCTCGAGGGTCATAATTTGGGACATGCCCTGTAAGGAGGCATATCTCGTTAATTAGTTTTGCTCTGCCAACTATTGACCATGTTTAGCTGCTTCCTGAGCTTTACAGGAGTCTAATGTCCATATACTTATAATATATCTTGGTTTACATTTCTGCTGCCAAAAACAACTTAGTATTGATATATCTATTACTGTACGTAATGCTGCTAATGGAATTCTGAGCCATAGCAGGTTTGTCTCAGATATTATAAGACTTGGTCTTATGGAGTCTTATGTTCTACCTATTTTGACATATTGCACTTTAGACGGAGCTTAACAAACAGTATTATTCATGAGTTTTCTGTTTGTTGAAATAATTCTTATGGACAAATTTCTGGTATGTACCAATGGGAATCTGTTAAACTAATTCAGTATTTCAGTGGTAGGCTTGATTTTGTCAGAACTTTTCACCTTCGCAAATTACAGTTTATAAGACGCATTTCATCTTTTGACAGTTGCTCAGTTATGATGGAATGTGATAGTTATTAACTTTGTCGAAGGAGTTCAATGACATGGTGTCTGTATATGCAATTGACTTTATGGAGTTGTCGTGTTCCGGCATTTGGGAGACTGTTTTCGATGTTTTTGCTAGTTTGTGTTTTAATCATTGACGTTGATGTTAGCTGGATGTGTCTGTTATAGATTGTAAATTCTGTCCTCTGTCTATCTGTTCTATTTCTTTTCTTTGTTTCTGCCTTCGTGGTAAATTAACGTATATAAAATAACCAGACATTATGACAGCCTATGACATTAGAAGCAAACAACTTTTCACCACTTTTAAGTTACTGTTTATTTCATCTTATAATGTAACTAATTTTGAACACATACAAGCATGTATGCATACAATTCAGCTGGAAATATTTCTACGAGTAGACAGTACGTACAACAACAGAATCGTTTGGTTTTGCTTTTGCTCCACTGTTTGAACTCTTTGTACCAGTATTCTTCTTTGCACTTCCTTGTTTTTGTGGATGTGACGACTGTGCCGGACTCTCTCCAGGAGTTTTCTTGTCTCTGTGACTGGCTACAGTGCTGCAAACATAGCATCTGTTATTAGACTAGAAAGTATTAGTAAAAAATAATAATTCTCTTTTGCACACATCTCTGAAGCTATATGGGTGCAGTTCTGGATGGGTCCTGAGGCAGCGACCAGCTTGCACATAGTTGCTGTCTTCTCAGTTTTCACATTAGTACCAAATTATACTGATTGTTCACTGTGACACAATAGTGTTGTAAAACACGTCCAATTCACAACACAGTGAGTGACACAAGAAATTGAATTTGCATCGGTATTCGAGATTATTTCATTGCTTCAACAAACACAAGAAGATTGCTGAACTGGTTATTACTGAGGGCAAAGTTGTTCGACTGATGTGTTGATTCGTCAATTTTTTCCAACAGCGGTGGCAGCAGTGCAGTAGTTTTTCTGTGTCAAGTACAATGCTACTAATGCGATTGATGGCAGTGGAAGTATGATAGGCTAGGCCTACCCAGGGGAGTTAAGGTATAAAATTAACTATATCTAATTTATCAAAATACAAATTAACCCTGAATGAATGAACAACTAAAGAGAACGATCACATTATCCTCAAATTTCAAATTTTGTTGGGAATAATAAACAAATAAACGAACAAAACCCAACAGCATTATTCTCCGACACTGTCAGGGATAATAAGGACAACAGCAGACAGAAATCTGAATAAACAGCAGCAGATTTGAATCAGGCGAAAACTACCTTTCATTCAGTTCAGCTTCATTCAGTTTCCTTTGTGGTTTCTTTTTTCTGAACACCACTTTATTTTCATGCTGTAGAACAGCTGGACAGTCCCTGGCAATTAAATCAACACAAAGTCGTACGTACCGGCCGCCAAGACAAAGGTCCACCAAAGCAAAGGTTTGGTTCATTTTATTCAGTCATGTTTCTGCCATCTCGACTGCTATACGGGCTGAACGTCCACAGCTTTGGCAGATGTTTGTTTTGATGGACTGGAATCCAGTCATATAGCACACTTAATATATAACATACCTTCAAAAATATGAGTTATTATCTATTTCATCTGCATACTCACATGCTCCATGTTCTGAGCCTTTCTGTCACTCTTCCACTTAGGCCAGATTTACAAAGGTCTCTTTCACGACTGCCAAAACAGGATGTTTCAATAACATTTTAAACTATGCACTATTTGTACTGTACTACAACGTACACGCAATTTTGCAATCATGCCTCAAAAACATCTATAAATAAGCAAAAGCTAGCTAACTGTCTAGATATGATGAAACTGTTAAGAACGTTCATCAATGTGTACAACACAGGTTAACAATGTACCTTTCATCGACTTGCTTCTTTTTGAGCTGCTTATTTTTAGGTGTCATGTGACTCATTTCATCGTCACTTTCTACAAATCCAGAATTTTCTCTGCCTGCAGCCAGTCGAACACAATTATAACAAACTAAGCCATTACCATAATATTCTAAAATAAATTCGTCAAGTGTTACATATATTTCAGAATTGTATCATATCACATCATTGTTTCAGCATGTTACTAATACTGTGAAAACAAGAAAACATCGCATTTGTGAAAATCAAAACACAAAAACATGATTGCCTCACGTTATTGTAACAAAATAACACAATACCGGGTATATGGAAAAAATTTAATCACATACAGCAGTAAACAAACTTTGAAAAATAACGTCTGTTACTTACTGATAATTTCCTGCCGTTGCTGTCGATGCTTATTGCTCTTTGTATTCTTTGGATCAATGTCAGGATCATAAGTGTTGTTAAGTAAAGTTACACCGTCGCCTTCTTTTTGAATACCTTCTCCTTTCTTCAAACTTTCCAGCTGCATATCACATAAAAGAATAAAAGATAGCTAGGCTCAGCTATTGCCAAGGCCACACGTCAGTGGCACATTACACTGGAGGTTAAGTAAATGAATTATCTGCAGTTGGACAAATGCAGTGTTTTGAAATATTTGCCTTTACAAAGTACCATCACCTTGAAACCCAGGATAGGAGTCATTGAAGATCATTGGAAATGATGCCATTTGATAGATCATACATGACTTCCTAATAATGTTCAGTTGTAACTATCGCTCTATCTTGCAACATTTTTGAATATTTGTCATCAAAAAATATTGCAGCCTTGAAATCCAGGTCAAGGTCACTCAATGTCATTGAAACTGATACCATTCGATAACCTGCCTACGGTTTCCTATTAGTGTCCTGTAGTAACTGTGTCTCTACAGAGCACCGTTTTTTAGCTATTTGCCATTGAAAAGTACTGTGACCTTTGAACCCAGGTTAGCAGTCACTCAAGGTCATTGGAAATGACACCATTCCATAGATTTCACACAACTTCATATTCACATTCTGTAGTAACTTTGGCGATTACTTGCACTGTTTCTGAGACATATCATGTTATAGCTGCAACTTTGTAATGACAACTCTGTGCGACACTTGCAGAAGCATCACGTTGTTTATCTAAGAACTGTGAGGCTGTAATCTGTATGTTATAGTAGCACGCGTTGTCATAAGTATAACTGGGCTTGGGATCAGCATGGGTGGACTGCAGCAGTACATGATGACGTCTTCATTCTAATAACAGCTTGCTGCCACAGCAAGAGTATACAGTTTTCCACTTTCTAGAATGAGTGTATGTGTATAAAATTGGGGTGATATCTTTCAAGTTTCTGCAAATCATTAAACTGCTAAAAACTAGAGTCTTTGGATTACTGTTTGGTGATAACCACATAATTGTAGGTCTCTCTTTTTTGTTAAAATTATGCCACAACGTGACAGACAAATGGACAGACAGACAGACAGACAGAAAGTGAGGTACATAACTACAACCACACCTGGCAGAGCTGACATGTGGTAAGTAGACAAATTGCATGACTGAACCTGTGTAGCTGATGGTAAAATAACTGAAGATAGATAAGTATTTGATAGTTTTGTAGGGATTAAAAGTATAATACAACTAAAGCAGTATTAAATCAACATCATAACGCAGATATTTACAGTTTTACTGACACATCATGTATCACCACGAAGCTCCGCATATACTCCACGTGTATGTTACCCATACTACTCTATGGCTTTGAGACCTGGACAATCATACAAGCCGACTGGAATAAACCGGATTCTTTCCATGTACGGTGCCAACGACGCATCCTGCACATCAGCTGGCACGACTTCGTGTCCAACGATGAAGTTCTGCATCATACCGGCCTGTTCGACGTCTCGTACATCATCCGTAAGCAAAGACTGGGTCTTTTCGGTCACGTCGCCAGACTTCGAAGTGATGTACCAGCAAACCAGATCCTACAAATGCACCAAGACGAGGGATGGTGAGCGGCCTGCACAGGAGTGGAGACGCACCTGTGGTCAACTATTGACCACCTGGACCCACCAGATCTGCCGCGACACGCGTGTAACAGCGACTGAGGCCCTGCAGCTAGCGGAGGACAGAACGTTTTGGTGGACGATCGCAACGACAGGAGGCCTCGGCTGAACACTTTGCGTCACGATGATGAGATGATATGTAAACCACAAAAACTTACCAACTTGTGATCTTGACTTTTCTTCTTCTTGTTCTTGTTTCTGTAGGAAAACAAACCGAGTGACAACATAAGAAAAAGATACGCAAACTGCAAGACAATAACACAGCCACTCAATATCGCTTAACGAGATGAAGACAAAAATGATTCGGAAGGTCTGGAAAAATGGCAGTACTTATTTAACAGACTACATGTCACACAAACCAGTAGTAACTGTGTCTCCATCTTGCATCATTTCACATTTACAGAACATGTGACCGCTGACCAGGCCATCAACCCAGCACAGCCAGTGCATATGAAGCTGCAGGAAAGACTTGACATCAGACAAAATGTGTATACTCTACTTACACTTATCACTCACCAATGTGCACATGACTGTATCTATATGTCAGTTGTCACCTGCCCTGCAGTGATTGAGAAACACCTGCTAACATGCTGCCTGCATAATTAGAGCCAAATCATATCCCTCAAGTCACATACAGTATGACAGTAGAAACAAGTACACAGTCCCGATGGGTCGATACGATAAGCATTTGCCTTTATCAGTAATTGTTTCATCCATGTCAATAACATGTATGTCCGAAGATAACAACAATGCCTGGACATCAGCATCCGCAACTGGACAGTCCACAGTCCACATATCTCGCTCGCCAGCCATCTATTGATAGATGGTGCTAGCGGTGCAGTGGTGGCTGGCATCAGTTAGCATCGAGCATGCTCCAGTTTGTGACTAGTGACAGACAAACAGTCAAACAAACAAATGGACATCATTATCACTTGAAGTCCCCTCCCACTACATGGGGAGGGTGCTTAATAATGGCTCACATGCGACATCATTGTGATAAGTTTCATAGGCAATAAATTCTGTATTTCCTGATAGTGCTGATAGTGGCTCAGAAGAGATTCAAAGTAGCTGGAAACCTTAAACATTCTAACATCACTGAAGGTTACTGACAATTTTACCACACAGTAGATCATAATGACTTCCTATTAGCATTACATGATACCTATGCCCCTATTCCATATCATGTGACAAAGTGAGACACTGATTGATACTGCAAATGTTGTTTCATACATGTATTTATCACCTAAGTGAGGGTGATCTACCGTAGTTAGAATTCCATCACTGTGGTAAATGGAACATCGCAAATACAGAACACTAAAATGAATGATTGGGCGATAAATTATAAAAAAATTCAGTTGACAGGGTTCATAGCATTACATATAAACAAGCATAGCTGATACAAAGGTAAGCATACAACAGCAGTGCCCCTAGTGAAGAAATCTACAGCAAATCAATGCAAGGAACATCCCAAAACAGTATCATTGGGAGTGACAACTATCGTTTAAAATACTTTTGCCTTTTGATGCCTGTTTGGCCTTAAATTATGCCACATTTGGCTGTACGCTACCAAAAAACCGTGATCTTTGCTGTGACTGGCAAAAAACATGATGCCGTCATTCTAATAATAGTTTGCTGCTACACTGCAGTGGCAGTGCCAAAAAACAGGGAGCGTGAACTTTTCGAACCAAACTCCAGAATGGTGGACATGTATAAATTTGTTTCGTTGGGAGTGATACCGTTCAAATTTCTACAACATCTTTATATCGCCAAAAACTAAAGTCTTTGGATTACCATTTGGTGAAAACTGCATGAACATAGGTCTATTTTTCTTGAAATTATACTTCAACATGACAGACAGACAGACATATGGACAGTCATGACTCACGACCATGGCTATTACTGCACTTAGCAGAGCTGATGCTCAGCAACAAATAAAGATAACTTTGTCATTGAAACTGTCACTCACTGCTTTGACTGCAGATAGGCATGCTGCAGCTGCTCTTCGATACTACTACTCGTTCCAATACTTCCATCCCTATTTGCTGCAAAGACAACAGTAAAATATCATTACTTGCGCAGTCAGTTAATTTCAATGTCAGTGCCAATAAATAGCAAGGTAATGGATTAAGCATCTGTTAACTGACAGTGGATTATAAAACGACAATTTGTTTTGATCACTGACAAACAATGATTGCTCGAATAAAAAAGTAACAAATGGCCATTCATTGTACACTAGTGCAACTATGTAAACAAGTGTGTCCTAAACTGGACAATTTGCTGACAAACCAACTCGCTAAATCATCGACACATAACATGCTCACATAACATGATCAAAGTCCAATGGCGATAGGATCTAGTAGAAATGCGTATCATTATACAAAAATCGCCACACAAAAATTCAGAAACATGGTATGAAAAGTGTGTCACTAGCATCTATTTTTTACCTGTGCAATGCTATGCATCAGCATAAATGCAGTATTTGCTGTCACAAACTGTCAGCATCAGTCCATCACCATCCAGTATTATACTGAAATGGCTTAACTTATCGTCAAATCTCTTTCTGCAGCTGATAGCCCCAACATTCTAGTTAGAGACTAATCCGCGTTACAAAATACTGACAGGATCACTCCTAATGGGGGCATTAAACACAGGTGAAGCATAGAAATTTAAGCAAAAGTGATTTTAATTTCATCTACAACACAATAAAAATTATCAGTTGAATCCACATTAAGAATGCTGTAGAGCCCGTAAAACTACACTCCAGCCTACAAGGGCGACTAGTCGTGCAAGATAAAACACGTTCTCGTTCATATAATTCAGAACTCATTATTTATTTTTGATAACTCAAATTAAGGTGACTGAAACTCTCACATATGTGACTTTAATTAACATTTTCATTGTACACATCCTTAGTACGCAATTTTCGTACACGACTGCGTTATCACCTTACCATTCGCCATTTTATTAGTCACATTTTACTACTCGTAGTAAAAAACGGCAACGCCCACTCGCTGACGCCTGTTTGTTTCCATGGAGCGGTGCACGTTGGTACTCGATACCATTGTTGGAGTGCTAAATATTCATAAGCATTTTGGCGAATTCTGATTGGTTAACGGTTAACTGCAACACGCCAAAGCTCGCATATAAACGGCGTAGTGTTCCGCCATTTTGACGAAGAAAATGTCTGCCGACGAACAGTTACTGGATATTAGCGGATCACTGGAAACCAACAGTGGTATGTTTTGTAATCTTTGTCATACGACGGCATCATCACCGAACGGTTGATTATATAGACGCCAACAATCATGTAGTTCGGCCTTATAACTAGCGCAATGATACTGGCGGCCGACGTTCACCCTCTCGTTGAAGTCGTCCGCCGTAGCCGTGGAAGCTCCTCGCCGTTGCCTGGGTGACCGTTTCCAGCATCAGGGGTGGAGAGAAGGAAAAGATGAGGATGTTAACGAAGGGTACACTGTCATTACGATATCAACAGGGTGGTTGTAAATGAATTGATAGCTGATTGTAATTTGTATTATGCCACAGTGTTGCATCTGTCTATCGTCTGTACGGAATGTATTGTGGCTGAACGGTGCGTCCTAGAGCAAAAGTTACTATTGACA
>Ga0056129_1000299_pt1 | contig 11875 bp, 5 predicted proteins | sample WorMetLIZISLAND1_FD_71118 | JGI IMG/M metagenome (GOLD analysis project Ga0056129, IMG submission 71118) | Marine gutless worms symbiont microbial communities from Max Planck institute for Marine Microbiology, Germany - Olavius loisae LIZARD... ...
TAGTTAACTACAGTAGTTAAACTACTTTTTAAAGTAGTTAAGCCTATCACTGCTATTTTGGGATGTTCCTTGCGTTGATTTACTGCAGATTTCTTCTCTAGTTTGATGCAGATTTTTTCTTTTCAAACTGTAATGCTAAACAAAGAATACAAATTGAGATGACATTATTGGGAGGCGAATTAATTGAGTAAATTTGGTAAGAATCTTATCTACTGTAGCAATACTGTTCTAATTTATTTTAATGTGTTTAATACTAATTCTAAAGTTCCGAATCTTTATACATGCCTACCCATTAGCCTTCCGTAAATGACATGCCTGGGGCTATGTACATGTACATACATTACAATGTTGAATCAGTCAATATCGCTAGCTAACAGCATTCGAAGATAGAACAATCTTTCTAGCGTTGACCGCGCCGAAAAGAGCGCTCACCTGGAATTAATTTGGCAGTTAATTTACAAAAAAAATACAAGAAAATAATTACGAGTGATCAGCGTTCTGGACAATTACCATAAATTTGCGCACAGTCGATGTTCGGGTCACCTTAATTGCGCCACCTCTGAGCAACAATTGGCAAATTATATCGGACAGAAATCTGCATCAATATGAAACGTCACGTCTCGCGAATATCGCTAATAGTCAGCGTTACCGGAGGCTATTATTTGGGCGAGGCGGGGTCTCAATAGCCAGTTCAGCAGCAGGACTGCAGCTGGACGGATAAATTGTAGCGATCGCGTGACTCCTTGCCAGTACATAACAGCTACAATCAGCGCTTCACTTGTTCACTTCGGTTACCAAACGCAGTCATCAGCGCAACGTAAGACAGTCGAGGAAAATGTCACGTCAACTACTGATATGGCTGCCACTGCAGGTGCTCGTTGCTACGGTAACCTACGCCAGTTGCCATGACAACAACTACACAGCACCATCGGTGATCTACATCGGCCTGTTACAGCCGCTTGAAGGTCCGTTCGGCTTTGAGAGAACTGGATCAGCGGCGTCGATGGCCGTTCGTGACGCTCAGAGACGTGGCTACCTCAACCAAACAGACGTCAAGTACAGCTCTGTTATTTTCTTTTTCTTGATAATCTCTGAGTGTATTCAAAGATCATTTAGGTAGAGTTGTGCGTATTTATTTTATCTTTATTGAACAGAAGACGACCCAACATTACTGTTCACTCTCCTCCGGGTTCACTTCATCTTACGCACACGTGACACACTTCTCTTCGCAGTTCCTGACTTCTCTCTCACCATCTATCACTCCTCGGTCTTTTTCTACAGACTTAAAACTCATCTGTCTCACTCTCACACAATCGTTTCTTCCATAGTTTTTCTGGTTCCATTTGGACTGCCTCGCGGATCTCGGACATAGACCTGACCTAATGGGCGCCGGCATTTTGTTTTTCTTCTATTTATATTTTTGTTTTTGGTTACGTGTGCTAGATCACAATCAGCTTTTCAGTCCACATTAAATTCTCTTATCGTATCCTGTCGTAAGGTTTCGGTGTTAGACCAGTCCCCTACGTTGTTCCGGCTTCTGATCCGGTTAGCTTATGACTAAATGCGCCGACGACACGCACCTGCTGGCAACGTGAGCTTCACGTTTTACTGAAATCTAACATATTGTGTAATGATCCAGCGCAAACAATTCGCAGCTAATAACGCTAAATACTCCGAAATTGTTTTTGTCCGTCCAAATAACAACAAGACATGTGAATTGCAAAGTGTTCCTAGTTCCTAGCTCGCTCTGCGTACTTTATGGAATCACCCACTTCCACCAAGCAGTGTTCCAGGCTGTCGTCTTAAATCAACCGACTTAAGCCTTGATGCTTGGTGACTCCACTAATGCCTGTATCACATTGTCCATACGGTTTCTACGGTCAGGTGACCGTATAGACCGTAGGTTGAGCGGCAGCGTGACCGTGCTGACCGTATTGACCGTACTGGTTTTTTTCGCTCTTGAGCAAAAATTTCGTACGGTCAGGCCACCGTAGAGACCGTAGCACTGACCGTACGGGTCTGACCGTAGACACCGTATGGCTCTGGGTGATACAGGCTTAACGTGGCGCATAGACTATGGACGACTGGAGTGGATTCCTTGCTGCGTCTGCGTCGCTCTGTTAATCTCGCGACGTCATGTCGCCGTCATTTGATTATTTGTGTGACCAAGCTTATGAACAATTTATCAAAGTTATCAGCAATGAAAACCACGTATTTACCAGTACTATACGAACTGAGTGCACAGTTTTGAACTTTCCGCTAGTTTTCTACTCTCACCGACAGTAATTTTATTCGTATGTTTTATAAGCACTACAGCTGTGTCTAATACGTAACTCCGTTCTATTTCATAATATGTCATATGTTTACCACTGTATGGCCATTACTTGGCAGTGCTTTGTCTACCATTTTATTACAACTGTATTGAATGAATGAATGAATGAATGCAAGAACGCCATCTATCGCAAACGGATCGCACTAATCTGGAGATGTAATTTGGAATGCGAATCTTATACCGTTGCAAACATTACTGCTATTCGTAAGCTCTTTGGTGCACGTTCAACAATCTGCGTCGGACAGTCACAACTGTCGACCACGGTGAGAATTCCACCATATCTGACCTGTATTTAAGGCTATTGTGGGGGGGAGGTGACCCTGTCGACTTCGTTTAATTTTCATCACGAGGTGAACAGTTGACGATATCTTTAGCCGTTTTTACACAATACTGGAGTGTGACAGACTGAGAGACGGACAGACAGCATAGTCTGCGCTGTGCATAGGTGTCGTACTGTAAAACGATTGTATTGTTTGTAGAATTGAATTCCGCGACGACGGATGTAACAGTAACACAGCACTCGGAGTGACGGCGGCACTGTACTGCGAGCAACACGTTGACGTCTACGTCGGAATGCCCTGCTCCGCAGGTTCGTAACCACACTTGAAGCCACGTTAGCAAAAACTGAAGCTCCAAGCTGTCACAGGTTCCAGATGTTGTGAGTGCAGTTGTTATATCCAGGGTCTACATCCAGCATTTAGAGAATGTTCGAATGTTGAGAGCAGAAGAGCAAAATATCATCATACACAAACATGACTTCCCTACCGTAGAACTTCACTGCCCTATATGGACGATAGCTCCTTGTTACTGAGAATACGGTCTGTGAGAACTTGTTCATATTATTTATGCGTAAAATGCTGGCTGGATTAGACATGTTGTATCGCAGGTATCGTCAAACCATTTTGTACGTTAATTGACTATTCAGTAAACAGAAGTTTGGAAGTAAAACTAAACATGAAAATGTGTTAATTATATTAAATAAAAGTCACATAATAAAACAACGCTAACAAATAAAAACAGAACTAAATCATGAAATTATTCTAACACAGTAAAAGTAGAGAAAGTCTTTGGAGGGGTATAGCATCTTTGCTTGTTATTACTTATTAACCCTTAGACGCCCACTTGTTAATAACAGTCAAAGATGCTATACTATAAAGCATCCTGTGCCAGGGGTTAGGCCTACGTGTTACGTTACGTGAAAAACATAACTTTGATTCTATGCTAAATAAAAATCGATAACAATAGTTTGTAAATCGTTGTAATTTTTGACATCCGGGCACTCTGACGCTCAGCCGTGAGCGTCAGAATGCCCGGATGTCAAAAATTACAAATGACAGCTTAACCCGGTCTGGCACAGGACGCTTTATAGCTGTACCCATATGGCAACAGTGGGCGCCAAAGAGTTAAAGCTGAAGAAGAGAGACTGACTTGTACTGTATGTCATTACTGCTGAGCGTTGTGCTGTAGTTGGCGTCGTGGTTTCAGCGGCTGTTGATGGCGGTAAGCTGATGAGTTATTTCAACCTGCCGTGGTTTTCGTGGGGGTCGGCCGACATGAGTCTTGGACAGACCGTGAAATATAGCACTCTTGTGCGAGTCACCAGTCCGTACGACCGTCTGGCGACGGCCATCGTCAAACTCTTCGTTCACTACAACGTACGTTCAACCTGACGTTTTTATTGATCGTCGTCGTCAGTTACAGGTTTAGTTGTCGTGGGAGATCGCACGACACTGTACGTGTTACGTTACTTGAAAAACAACTTTTGTTCTATGCTAAATAAAAATCGATAACAATAGTTTGTAAATCGTTGTCTGCTAGTTTGCGGCAGTGATACAGTTAACTGCTGAAAATGAAGACAAAAGCGTTGCCAGCTTACAACACACACACACACACGCACACGCACACACACACACAGACATGGTCGAGCACGAACCAAGAAAATCTGGACTGAACCGAGTGCAGTTGAGCCACAGTAAATAAGCTCAATAAACTCGAGAGTATACACGAAACGAAACCGACTCATAACTGTACGTCGAACACATGACTATAACAGCAGCAGCAGAAGCAGATGCACCGCCGGTAATAATAACTAGAAGACCCTTAATAGAACTCATATCCCAACAGGGGCCCCTTAACCCCGCCGATTTTAATTGGCGGGGGTGATGCCGACCCGTGGAATTAATCGTCTGACCATGACTCGTCATCCTGCCAAATTTTGTAGAACTCGATCGAACAACTGGATCACAGAGAGATGGAGGACCTGCCCTTTGGATTTTGAGATTATGTCGGTGAACCAATCATCCTCCGACAGTAATTGGTCATTTTGATAAATGTAGCTCTATAAACAGGCTTTAGCATTGGAATAAAGGATGTTCCAAATATTTGTGCTGTAGTTTCCCGTCCACTTAAGTAAAGTGGTGGTATCGACCCATGGAACAACTTATTGTTTGTATCTGATGGGTTAGTGTACCTAATTCAGTAAGTAAGTAAGTAAGTAAGAGATTTATATAGCGCCAAAGACTCGGAAGAGAATCAGGGCGCATTACAGGGGCCGCTAGGGGGCAAGATGGGCTGAACGAAAGTAGTACGCCGTAAGTTGACGTATGAAGGAAGAGAATGTTTGGGATTGGCGGATGTGAAGAGGTATGGAGTTCCATATTTTGGGCGCAGCGACGCGGAAAGCGCGAGCACCAAATGAGAGGTTGTGTCGCGGAACAGAAAGTAAGTGACTGGCAGATGAACGCGTAGACCTTGCGGGCTTGTGATATTGTAAGAGCTCGGTAAGGTATGGCGGGTGACCAGTATTAAGAATTTTGTGGACTAAACAAGCAAGCTTGTACCTAGTTCAAGCGGTTGGAGCACGGAGATCGACGATATTACAAAATTTGGATCACAATGATCGTCTCCCTTATTCTGGTGTAGAATTTACCGCAAAAACTCTTCATTGGTCCTGGAGTGTTATTGCGCTAATGTGGTGGTTCTGCTATCTCTGATAACCTTGAATAAAAATATGCATGGTGATAGGTTTACGTGCACACGCACGGAAGTTTAAGCACGAATTATTGTTACGCACGGTGAATATAATTGAACCCATGCCAATCACTTTGGCAAAATATCAATCGTTTTCGATAATTTTTACACTGCAGTAACGAGAAATGAATGGATGAATGGCACACAATACTACCAAAACTTTGTGTGTAAAGCTGTATGTGTAAGCATACTTCCGTGAAAACTGAAAAACAACGCTTGGTTAGCTGCGGTCAGTTAGTGCTCTCTAGATGTCCTCTAATACATTTCAGCGACACATTGTTGTGAATAATGCATGTGACAGTTGCGCGAGAGATTCCAAGTTCGTTGGAAATTTGACGAATAGAAAGCTGCGTCCGCGATCTGTTGTGAACAAGCTGCTGGATGTTATGCACATTTATCAGCAGCGCAGATCGCGCGACAGTGCTAGGATGTCCTCTGTCGGGTTTGTGAAGGTGTTCTGATTCACGCCGTGATGAGCGTACCGGGGAATAAATAATAAACCGGATTAGGGGCCTAATAGGTGTGCCCTAATCCAATAACGGAACAGCAGTGTCGTGAAAGGCAAAAGTAGACAAGAAAGTCTTCAGCAGTCGTTCGACGATGCTGCGGACTGAAGATTTTTTATTATAAAAAAAACAACGGGCTGAAGCCACTAAAATGTATTCTGGTAATGAAGTCCACGTTGACCGAGTAATGTTCCGATTCGCGGTATGATGAAGTCAGGGCTTGCCTGACGGACGCTGCTGTGTAGAGTGATATACTGAGTTCACTTTCCAACATCACGTCGATAACCGAGCTTAAAGGTGATGCGATATAACTAACAGGCAGACGATGCAGTTGATTAAAGGACATGGCAGGAATTCGAAGATAAAAGATGCGTCAGCGTTTTCTGCCCGTTGAAACGGTTCTATTGTAGATGCTAATGCCTTCGAGGTGATGCCTTTGATGTCCACTTTGTATTGTTTCCTGCAAGTGTTATCATCTCATTAGTGGCACAATATAACAACAGCGTTGCGCAAAAATTCGTTCTAAATGTCATATGTTGCGACGACAAAGCAGTAGTCGCAGTAGATAGCTGCAAATACGTTCGGCATGTGAAGTATTTACCTTGTTCTTGAGTGCAATGAGTAGTGGAGCGACAGATGGCGCGTACGAGCCATAGCGGCTCGTCGATCACGGGGATTGGAGTCTGGAAGCAAGATTCAGCAGCACTGAATAGACAGCACCGTACAGCCTGAGCCTGGCGACTGATTAGTTTAAAATGAATATGATTACGGCTTAATTGTACTGCGTTCATCCTATCACTGTAGTACAAGCTCTTTTAAGGACAATGATGCAAGTTAATAGAAACCTAAAATTTGGCGGCCAAACCATCACGTCAAACGCTTAACCCATAGTCGTAGAATTTGGATCCGTACAGCTGCATACGTAGAAAGGCAAAGCGATGAGCGATCGGTTTAGACGATATTCCGATGGAAGCCTTTTCATGTTTGGTGGAACACGTTTACACATTCATCTAGCTATTCTCTGTAATTGCTTTATCAAATTCTAAGCATTTCATGCTGTCTAGTAATTTTTCTTTTTTCTTTTTTTCTTTGTGTATGTTATGTTGCGTCATGGGCCGAACTGCCTGATATGAATGATGAACCATGATCAGAGAAGTTTTGAACAGTAAATTTACCTTCAAAATCTTTCATTGTCGCTAGTAACGTTGATCGATAGACTGACTGCGGTTTCCTTTAGTCTACTGTGATGGTAATTAGCATGTTTCTGTCTTGTACCGTTTCCGAGATATTAGCACTTCTAGGTGGATGTGATATGTGATGTGATATTCAATAGTCTCTCAATTCCGTTACGATAATTAGCTAGACGGGTAGCGTGAGTTAACGGCACGTGTTCCTGTATATCTCTATGTATCTTCTTGACCTCAACCAAATATAGTCCGATAGTTTATGTTCCAACGGAAGCCTGTATGGATTTTGTTATTGAGGCGACAACATGTGGTGCAGATGCGAGCTTTTGGTCTATGGGTGAACCTGTTTTGTTTAACTATGTGTTGCACTTGCAGATTGCACTGCATTGCGACGGTGACCATATGGGTTTCCGCATTCTATATCAATATTAACATAAAAAAGATTTTCGCTAAATCCGGATGTACGACGTCTAAAAATTCCAACACCGTATCATTCGGAGAGTTGAAGCAGAAAATCTTTAAATTTTGCCCTGTTTAATTTTTTACCATGCACATTGTATGGGTCTACAGCACAAATAGAACCGGTGCAGAAGCATGCACAATCATAGTGTCGAAATTCAGGGCAGGTCTAGAATTTAGATGTCATAGATATGCTTTTGGTTATTTTGGAGCCCAAGGGTCGGAAGAAGGCTGTCCAGAGATAGAGTACAAGGTATCCACATTTTGAAAAATTAAACGAAATAATATTGTTGAGAGAAATCTGATGCAGAAAAGATGCTGAATCCAATGACGAAATCCCTATTAAAATTCCAGAAACACTTCGAATACAGTATATGGCTTTTAATAGTTTACCAACTATTTGTCATCGACCTGTGTTGTTCTGATACGATACTCTGTACAAAAATGCACACGGTATTAAAATTTCTAATGGCTGTTGCGAATATTTCTATGACGCTATGATGCCACTCTGGTGTATGGCTCCTCACCGCAGGAGCTAACGTCCTAATTTCGACAAAAATACTGCGATAATAGTCACTTCGTTGACGGCATCTGACACGTAAATATGAGAATTCAATGCGAATTCAAATTCAATTCACCTTTAGAATTTCTTGGTCCTTAGTGATGCGTATCTTATTCCACTGCAATTTGCAAAATACGTAGATTAAGCCGGTCACCCAGCTTCGATCGTTGGACCGTTATGTCTGTAGCAGAGCAATCATTGTCGTCGGTTTATTACATTTGGTAGTCGCGCGACGTCTAAACAACTCACCCGACCTTGTTGACCACGTGATCAGTCATGTGTGGCGAATAACTAATTTTATACCCATATCGATTTAAGGCTTTCGTTACACGTGATTTTGTCGGAATTATGTAACGACGTCAGTTCTGAGAAAGCTAAAATTATTTGGCTATCGGTTGCTGAAAGAATTTTGACGACAGGTTCAGCCGTTTCGACACAATACCGGAGTGTAATTGACGGATGGACAGACGGACAAACAGGCCGAGGGAGAGAGTCGAAAACTGCCGTGCTATGAATCGGAAAAAATGTAATTTTTATAGCTGTTTGTTTTCCGAAAACTGGCATTTATGCATTTGTCGAATTAAATTATTGGAATTAAATTATTGTTTTGGTTTTGTGATTTGCTTTATTATAATATCCTTTTGCTGCGCATAAAAAGTCGATCGGAACAGATGAGGAAAGTTAAGGTTAAGTGATTAGCGATGAAAGTTACTCTGGGTTTTCGACGTTTAAAAATCAAAATAACATAATACTGCCAAATTCTAGCACAATAATCTGTTTTCTTGATATCGTTGAAAGTTACCGATCTAAACTTCATCAATACGACTGGACTAACCGATTAGCTGTTAGGATTTAAATAGTGATCACCAAGCAGAGCTGCTGGGGCGAGAGTGCTCAGTCAATTTTGTGCGAGTTTTCCAATGAATACTAAGTAGGCTACTGCGAAAATTCACATTCTCACACAGGTAGCGAGATAAGGTAACAAATAGGCTGTCAGTCAGTAGTTTGTAAACTGCCGCGAGGGAAATATTTTCCTGTACAGCGTGCACAACGAAGTTTTAAGTAAACAACGTAAATTGCGTGGATATACAATCTCTGATTACCCTGGACGGCCGCATATCGCAACGGCCATTAAACTATACATCTTGTTGACTTCACAGTGATGCCGACCCCTTAGAATGTTGTTTAGTGAGAACGATAAAACCTTAATTAAATACTGTTAAAAAGAAAGGTCAAGTCCGGACTTCACCAGGCTCGTGGCAATTCGTAACTTGAACACCTGAACCTGGGCGTTTGTCTTCCGTGGGACAAACAATGAAAGTGGGTGCACCGAACTCATATGTCAAGCCTGTAGGAACTGCAGCAAACTCCTGACTGAATAAAAAAAGACAAACCGCAAGATAATTGCAGCGGCAATTCACTGACTAATAGTAGCAGTGTATGTTAAGCCAGCGGTGAAAATTTCAAGCATGAACAATGTTTTCGCAATTATTATTTTGCTATAAAAGTCGAGTTTGCCTGACAGTTAAATTAAGCTACATAATTTTGTCACACTGTCGTCTATCGGTTGCCGTGGACAGTCTTTACCGCACGAGGCTATGCACAGTGCGATATATGCTGTCGCAAGCGGTCCTTCCGTCCGTTTGTCTGTCACGATCCTGTATTGTGTCAAAACGCCTAAACGCGTTGAAACTCTCTCACTACCAGTTAGGTCATCATTATGGCTTTCTCAGAATTGGACGTTTTTACAAAATTCCGACGTAATTATCCATAATGTGGGCCAGTCGTCGTCCCTCCACACAACCTCTCTAGATTATGGTCGTCGGGCTTTTTCTGTCGCTGGTCCGTCTGCCTGGAACTGCCTGAGCGATGAACTGCGTGAACCGTTGTTAACTGCGAACAGTTTCAGACAGTTACTAATTAAAACTCGTTTGTTTGCTGAGTACTAGTGCATACAGCGCATTAGAGGTATTACACATTATGCGCTGTATAAATCTACTTACTTACTCATTTACGTACATGTAGATATGGAAAGTTGAGCATTTAGTAATCTTTTTCGACGTTCGACTAAGGGCACGGAAAGGGCGATGTCGTCGAGATTCTACTGATGTCGTGTGTGGTGTCGCTTACTAATCGATCGACGTCCAATGACGCTGATGTAATGTGTGTATTTCACAGTCCGATGAAGATTGTTTAATGCAAACTACGAAGCTTGACATTTGGCAAGCTTAGTCGATACCTGTATCTCGTAGAATATTGGGACGCAATGTCGCTTTCTGAACGATACAGAACGGAAGCGTATTACCTATACGGCGTCTAGTTGTGTTTCGTATTAGAAAACACCATTAAGGTCACTGTCATCACATCGCCGTTAATTTTGGCGGATAAAGATACACATTTGACATTTCTTATTTGATACGCAGATACGCTTGGACAAGTACTAAATGCGAATTGCAAATGGAAGCCACACTGTTCGTAGGTAAATCGCACGATGCTTGTAAAAAGCATCGTGCAGGACTGCCAGTCGACTCCTCTCCTCTTTTGTGGCAAAATTCGTTTGTCAAATATGAAATACCCTCAGTTTGAAGGTCACATGACACCAAACGAGGACGAATATCAAAAATCTGTTCGGTTAAAATTTAGGTATTGTCTTGAAGTATCGCATCGTAATTCACCATTAGTCTTTTGACTACAATACAAACGTACTGGCGGAGGAGATAAACATACTATGACCATTTTCGCAACTTTCGGACTTCCGTGACCTTGAACTTGACCTTGGATTGGGTCATAGGTAAACCACATGGAGAATTTCTGGAGGTAAACCCCATGTATCAGTCATCGACCTCTACCTACGTACCAAATTTCGTTCAAACCGGAAAAACCTTTAGTGTACGAACGGGTACGTAGGGACATATATGTACGTACATTTCGTGGACGGACGGACGGACGTACGGACGGATATTGAGATCGGTTTTATTAGGTCGACCTACCTAACCAGCGGTTTCATTTTTCTGGACACAGTGTAGTTTGTATAACAAAGATGAACATATCTTCTGACTAGAGTATGTTACATCCTGTCGCAGTAATTATTAAAATGGCCGTAGGATATTGTATTTACTGCTGTTATCAACACCATACTGCTGCATCGCATTCTACCAATATAGAGATAATTAACATAATATGAGCTTACGATATAATAATTATATAATAATGGAATGTTAGCGTGTGCTTAAAAGCAGATGAGTACACAGCTAATCTACCATACGTAAGTGAAAACCAAAAAAATGATGGAAAGAAAGAACTAAAAATAACAAGAACGCCAGAACGGATCACGCCTCCGATGGTGCGGTTATAATTTGAGGTCCATCTCAACTCAACTTTATTGATAATATTGCAGCCCAAAGGCTGGATTAAAAACATACAATTACAAAAAAAACACAAAGTAAACACACCTATACAATACAATAAAAACATAACACATTTATCAGCGAAGTGACAGATATGTGAAACAATAACTATTTTTGCATGGAGCTGATAGCTAAGTATCATAAAACTGAAACATGGCGGCAGTTTATCGTGCATGTATGCTCAGTATGCTGTCCAAATCGGCCATTCTTGAATATTTAATTGTCACCAGATAATTTATAGCAGCAAATCAACTCAGCCTTATAATCTTCGCCGTCGCCGTCACAGTTTTTCCCTTACTCAAAAACAATCCAGTTACGATGACTGTAATTTCATTACCCGCATGCTATTTTACCATATCTACTGACTGAACTATTTCTTAGCGTTACCGCGT